>JAEEGF011611394.1_pt1 | contig 24347 bp, 24 predicted proteins | sample 9134171 | NCBI WGS metagenome assembly JAEEGF01 (sample SAMN16246542, study PRJNA631951) | gut metagenome | biome: gut microbiome; feature: rumen; material: AP-attached | host: Bos | place: Iran: Karaj | collected 2018-10
GTATCATTCACTTCTCCACAAAAGCTTAATTCCGTTTGGCAAGCCTTACTATCACCGCATCCTGCATAATCAAGACGAATTGAAGCAATGCCGATGTTCAATAATCTTTTGGACAATTCTGCAAACAAATTACCAACTTCATTTTTATGTGATCCTGTTCCATGGCATAGAATTACCGCTGGCATTTTTTCGTGTTTTGGGGAATAAGAAAACACTGCTGGGATAGCGTATTCTGTATTGTATATTGTAATTAGTTTTTCCATATCTTAGTCCATTTTGCTGTTGATTTTCCCGACAACCCCAAATTAAAATTTCCTGTTCCATTATACAATACGAGCCGGGATTACTCCTGGCTCGTATAATTCCTGATTTAATCATTAAATATTTTAACTGGAAGTTTCAACCTCTTTATATTGTCTTTGATTATTCCATCTGATGAATTATATGAATCTATCGCGTCAAGCCATGGTTGATCCAATCTAGGCATGAATCCTTTTACTACCCTCTCTGACAGTTCCGCCCTCAAGACCTCATTGTCATTAAACTGATCAAACCAAGGTATCACATATTGTTCAATGGCAGATTTCACACTATTAAAGCTTTTTTCTGCAGTCTCTTCATCTGCAAAATCAAACCATAGGTTTCCCATATTCAAGAAATAACTAATTCTCCTTCCCAATCCAAAAACTATGTAATCATGAGGTATATATAAGGGCATCATGCTGATATTAACCGTAAACGTTTTCGAATCGTATTGTTCTTTCTGAAGATTTATGTAATTCAAAACATTAACCCGGTTTACTCTGACATAGGCATGAGTCTTGTATTTATAAAACCCTTTACTATCCATAAATCTGTCGAATTCTTTTTTCTGCTTCTTGAATGCTGCGTCTGCAGCCTTCTTATCAAGAACTGCCATCTCTTCATCAGATCGCATATATACTCTTGCTCCGGGTGGAACATCGGGTTTTCCCTTAACAGATTCACATTTAGATTCCGCAGCATTGCTCTTTTTATTCATAACTTCAATAAACCAACATTTAAACTATATTATTCTGCTTTCCTTGGTTTGGATTCCTGTTAAGTTAACGTTCTATTGCCTTCATTATATCAGGATTACAGAATTACCTTTTCCTGGACCATATCTTTATATTTCTCATATTCTTTCTTCCAAATCTCACGAAGAACGTCCGTAATGACATGTGCCCTGCCTCTGGCGATCAGATCTTTTTCGCGCTCTTCCGGTGTTTCTCTGGCGCCAGGATCAATATCCTCACTTTTACATTTGCTTAAAAACACTTTAAAAGAATCCGCTATCTGTTTTACTGCAAATCCTCTCTCGTGATTGCAAAAGAAAACTTTACCTTTATTTTCATCGGATAATCCTATGACAAAGTAATTTCCGAAAAAATCCGTTCCTATGGGCAGATACTGCTTATTCTCCCATACCGGTATCTGAAGATGATCTTCAATACTTTCTTCTGTATTTATCCCGTAAAGGTATCTGAGATCTGTTGAACAGCCTCTGATTCCCACATGAGTATTGGGTGTATCTCCACCGTTATACTTAACAAGGAAGCTTTTGTATTCTTCGTCCAACTCAATACCAAGCCTGCTCTCAAATTCACTGACGAGTTCCTTTGAACCATTGCCATATTTCGAAATCAACATCTATTTATTCCTGTAACCCCAAATTAAAATTTTCTCGACTAAGGGATCACTCCCTCAGACAAGGTAATTATATCATCCGGGTAAAGTTCTCTTGATAACTTTTTATACTACAGATTGAAAGAAATAACCATATTTTCTCTGGTTTCTTATCCCTGAATTATCCGTGGGATAATAATGATCCATAAACGTTTTCTTTTATGTATTCGATGAATAATACATTTTCCTACACTTGTTCTCTTCTGCTCTTAACGGTCAGCCAGACACACAATAAAAATGACAATAGTAATATAATCACATATACCGCATTGCTAAAAGGAATTGCAGGAAAGGCATTGTTTCCAAAACTCACGAGACGTTCGTCATACAGGAATTCATGTCTTATTCTCTGCAGCGGTAGATAAGCCCAAACTTGTGACAAATTCCGATTCAAGCCGAATACGGGTATATCTATTGCCATTGTAACCATCAAAACAGCCATCATTACTCCTACGGATACTACTACATTTTGCGACAGTTCTGACACCATCATTGTCAAGGCAGCAACAGATACTATTATGATGATGCTGGAACCAAACAGTAGCAACGTAGCATCACCCGATGATATCATCAACCGACTCCATGAAAAGCCAGCCTGCTGCTGAAGCGGCATAGAGTATCCATCTGATCCGAGTACTGAAAACTGAATTATCATCGATATCCCATAAAGCAAAAGAGCAGCAGATACGGCAACTGTTTCACTGGCAAGAAACCTGGCATAAACAGCCGAAGAAAAACCTTTCGGAGTAGTTTGCATTACTTGTTTAGTGTTCCTTCTTTTCTCTAAGGAAAAACTCTCGCCAAGGGCTATGATTACAAAAACTATAAGCATAAAATGTATCCAAAATGCATAATTGATCAACATCCCATAAGCAGGCGCGTAATCAATAATTATCGGATATTCCAATGGTTCATGCTCATTCCAGAATAGCTTCTCCTTTTCAGTCAATTCCTGATTATCGTATTCAGTATCCCAAGCTCGATTCATATAAGTCTTTAAGCTCTCTTCCGTCAAATTCTCATTCCACGGATTCAAACCTAAGTTATAGATCGATCGGAATACCCAATAATAGTTTTGAAGAAGATATGCCATATTATAGTCTTCATCTGCATGTATCATTCCCCTGTATTTATTCAGAAACTCTTGCATTTCTTTGATCGTGGAATCATCCAATGGATGTCCTTTCCACTTAAGCGCATATTCTCTCTGTAATCTTATATACTTAAGCGCAGATACACCCTCTTCTACCATGTCTCCCTTATCATCGATATACCGGAACGGGATCTTCCCGAGAACTGCACCGGGATTATCGATTGCAGCGCCCATACGTCCCGCTGAATACAAAGGTATCGTGTTCAGATTAAGCAATACGGTGATCAATGTGATCAAGATGAGGAATATGACCGTTGACCTCTTCCGCAGGATCTTGACCAGTTCATATTGGTAAATAAACAAAAAGGACTTCATGACTCATTCTCCTATCTTTGACATATAGAAATCTTCGAGATCATTAGCTGAATCCCGCCAGGAACCCTGCCAAATAAGCTGTCCATGATGGAGCATCAAGATGTCATCTGCAATGTGTTCAAGATCAGATACGATATGAGTAGAAAGCAGGACTATACTTGTCTTTCCTAATTCGCCGATCAGATTTCTAAAGCGTATCCTCTCTTTAGGGTCAAGTCCTGCCGTGGGTTCATCAAGGATAAGCACTTCAGGACGATTGATCAGAGCCTGCGCGATCCCCAAACGTTGTTTCATTCCACCTGAATATGTACCAATCCTTTTGTCTGCGACTTCACTGAGTCCTACTACCGACAACAATTCTTCGGTTCTGCTTTTCGCATTTGCTTTGGAAAGCCCCTTAAGAGCACAAAAGTACATGATGAATTCCCGACCAGTAAACTCCGGATAGTATCCGAAAGTCTGCGGAAGATACCCCAAAACATTTCTGTAACGTTCATCTGTAACCTTCATATCTTCATATGTTATTTCTCCGCTTGTCGGGATCAGGATGCCGCACATCATCCGCATCAAGGTTGTTTTGCCTGCACCGTTTTCGCCAAGCAGACCGGTTACACCGCAAGTTAATTCGAACGAGACACGATCTACTGCAATCTTGTTTTTGTATTGTTTTGTTAATCGATCAACCTTCAAAGACATATAACGACTCCTTACGAATAGTATTAGACAGTTGCTTTATTTCAAGCACAACAAGCAAGGCAAGCGTCAATACCCAAACAATCTTATATTCTTCCGTTGGGACAAGGGATATATGCCTTGCAAACAGAACAATTCCTGATACAAATACTGATATAACCAATGAACTGACTATTCGCATCCGGGATGGAATTATCCGTTCAGCGTTCAAGCACAAGAACGAGGAAAGAAGATACGGAATTGTTATTAAGATTCCTGTTTTATAGAAATCAACACCTGCAAATATACTTCCGGATATGGCAAGAACCAACAGCAAAATCAAGTGAACAGTCCCGATGCAAACTATTCTCATGAATAACAAACCAGAATAAGATACCCTTGTAACCATCTCCAGTTCACATACTTTGTGAAACACTGAACGATACAGTTCAATAACTCCAATACAGGAAACAAACGGAGTTAATGACGCTATCACATAAACACTCTCCAAAGGGATAAAGTAAAACAGCGCAGCAGACAATACTAACATAATAACAACGGAAGAAATCCATACCAGGTTACTGATATATTCTGCCTGGAACAGACACATTTTAGCCAGTGATATATTTGTGACAGCTGATTTTTTACGATAATCTCTTATAAAGGATTCTTTTCGACTCGGATCCGGTCTTATCGTACTTTTAGCAACTTGCAATATATTATTATTTTTCACTCTGCACTCCTCCTTCTCAACTATTGCTCAACTGTTTCTTTATAGTTTTTATGCGACGATATAAAGCAAAACGAGACAGCCCCGTAACTTTACATATGTATGAAATGGGCTCTTCGTTAACAAAGCGAAGTACTATTATTTCTCGGTCTTCTTCTGATAACTTTTCCATAATTGCATTTATCTGAACCATATAATCCATTGATTCTGAGTATTCCCCGTTATCGGAAATATCATTTTCTATATCTTCCGCTTCACCTATACGCCTATATTCATCGATACACAAATTACGAGCTATAGTATACAAATACTGCATTTCTTTTCCTTGTTCCCTGTAGGAGCTGCTCAAGTAACGCAAGAATGTCTCTTGCGTCAGATCTTCAGCAACCTCACGATTATGAATTTTCCAAAAACAAAACCGGAAAATCTTGTCGTATTGCTCTTCTATATCCATGATCTCAGGCATCTCCTTTCATTATGTATAACGGGACAGACCTCATAAATGTGCGGACCATCTTTCATACTATCATTATTTAATGAACCTATTATCCACCCCAGAGCATACTACAAAGCATGATTTACAGAGAAAAACTTCTCTTGATAAGGCATTATGAGAGCAGAGAAGGTCAGAGCGAATATTCACTCGATGCTTTTGAGAGAAACTTCGAATCCGATCTTAAGACATACTGCAACGACATAAAAGACGAAATCAATTTATTCTCCCACTGACCTCAAGTTCAAATCTTGGGAACATTTTGGGAACATAAAAAAGTGAAAGCCCCGTAGATTGGGGCTTTCCAAGGTTTATAGACTATTCAAGCTCTTTGCAGACACTTATATCTTGTGGTTGGTATGTTCCAAAAAGCACAATATCTTGTGGTTATTTTCCATCTATTCCATCACTTCTATGACTATTTAAGAGCGGGAAGTGGCTTTTTAGTGGCTAAGCTTTCATTCATAATACAACCTCTAAAATAACCTGAAATTAATGAAGCCTGCGAGTCATTTTCGCAGGCTTCTTTTAGTTAATTATATTCCTGATTTCCTATACAAACAGAATGACTTAGAGAACCGGCTGATTCCAGATGTAAGATTAATAATCCAACTCCTTAATGCTGTTACGAATGCGCTGCGATAAAGGCCCCGGTATCTTCAGTCATGATGTCGACGTACTCATCGCCGTCATAGATCAAATGTGCATACATGGGTTTCCCTGTGGCACTGGTGCCGCCTACCATCAGCATGAAATCATCATCGATCCTGTATGTCACGATGTAAAGACCCGAACCGGTCTCGACCCCTTTGAATTCTGCGAGATCTTCCCATACAAGTTCTTCGCCTTTTGAAGACAACCCGATAACGTCATCAAGGGTAAGCTGTTTTGTGCCAGTGATGAAAGGAGAACTGAGGTCCTGCTCTGAGCCTGACGTCTCTATCGCAGAAGGAGTTCCGAAATAGGGCGGTACTATGTCGAGCGAATGCCCGGGTGCTCTTTCATCGTGTAAATATGCCGAGAAAGTGACAACAACAAATAGGATCTCAAGGACAGAAAGGATCAATCCGATGGTGCCTGGTACTATGCCTTTCCTCTCTTTGCTTTTAGAGACGACAATTCCTACGATCGATAGCGGAAGTGATATAAACGGTAATATCAGCAACAAAAGCATAAAGATTTCTAATGCACTGTTTAGTTGTTTGTATAGGTTTTCAAACACAAGAACACATAAGAAAAACAAGCCCGGTACGGCAACCGAGACGATAAGACCAGCGATGGCGAGTTTACTGGTTTTCCTTTCGTTATTACTCATCTTATTTATCCCTATAGTTGTACTTTCTGCTGATTATCCGATCCATGACCTGGCTCGTTCGACAAGATAGCAATTATCAGCCAATTTCTCAATCCGGCAGAGTATGATTCGGACCTCCGTCATATGTAGGAGGCGTTTCATTTTCAACCTTTAACCAAGAGTCTTTGCTTTCATCATAGTACTGCATCCAGATTATATCTTTTTTACCTGAAGAATAATCACCATATATTTGGAGGTCGTGAAAACGTATAGTACAGGATCCGCTGTCAGTATAAATGTAAAAATCCATGAAATCATCAGGCTCCAGGTCTTCACCGATCACAAAGCTGATTGTCATATTCCACTTATCGACTTTTATCTCATCTTCATTAATATCGATGGAGAACCTGGTCTTTTTATTGTTGACTCTGAGAGGTTTGCCTTTTGTATATGCTCCCTTATTAAATATATTTCTCAATCCGGGATCGGAATTAAACACATTCATCGTATACCATCTGTCGAAAACTAGAGTTACCCTGTTTTCTTCGTCAATATAGGCTCCGGCAAATCCTATAAAGTTTTTGGAGCTGCAAGTAATGATGCTTTCTCCATAATCCGCCTTCTGTATTCCGCATCCCGTGAATACTGTCATCACCAGTATTATCAACGCAAGGCTCAACGTAATTATCCGTATCTCTTTTTTCATATTCATTACCTCAGTACAGATCTCGCGTTTTGTCCGGTTACTATTCATACAGATGATATCCAATGTATGTTGCATTAGTTCTGCTTACTGTTGATTTTCTTGACTAAGGGAGCACTCCCTCAGACAAGGTAATTATATCATCCGGGTAAAGTTCTCTTGATATCTTTTTATGCTACAGATCCAATAATTGAATATGGTTCTGCTACTGTCTCCAAAATATAAGAGTTCAAAATTTAGTGGCTTTTTAGTGGCTTTAAAAAATGAAATGCCCTGTTTTAGGGCATTTTCAGCGTTTTGCAATTATTCGAGTTCTTTGCAGACTCCCATATCTTGTGGTTGTTAAGTTCCAAAAAGCACAATATCTTGTGGTATTTTTCCTTCTATTCCACCGATTCTTTGGCTTTTTGTGAGCGTGTGTTGACATTTTATTGACTTATATCTCAGTTATCCATTTATCCTTATTCCACTATCCTGATCATTTTCTCGACTAAGCTAAAAAGGAAGACTTATGAGGTGACCCGCATCAAGCATGATGAGGCGGAACGGATCAAGAGACTAGGTGTCTATTACATGTGTATTGATGATCTTCCGCTGTAAAATTACCTGAAATTATTGAAGCCTGTGAGTTGTTTTTCGCAGGCTTCTTAGTTAGTTATATTGCTGATTTTATTACCCCGACTGTATCTCATTTTTTTTAAACCTCTTCATGTATAAATGCTACCAACTCATCTGAGTGATACATCGCATTTCCATGCCCTCCTGCAGTATATCCAATACCTTTATCCGGAGCATTAATACTTTCTAAATACATCTGCGCCATATCAGGATCACAGGTCAGATCATCTTCCGAAAGAAAGAAGTATACAGGGCACTGATACTCGGTTCTGCCGAGAATGTCATTGTCCTCTCCAGGCATATTGATCTCCATTATTAATCCGTTATAGACATCATCAGCATCATAAGAGTAAACCCGATAAGAATCCCAAAGCGAATAGTAAGGGCAGAAAAGAATTGCTGCAACAAGATTCACATCACATTCTCGAACAGGATCCGATAGCCCGTGATCCTTCATATATTTCTGAACTTCATCAATATGTGCTCTATAAAGCTGGAAAAAAAGATTTTTAGATCTGTCGGAAACATCAGTCTCACCTACGTAAGACTCTGCCATATATTGTCTGAGTTCATCCAAATCGATCTGATCGGCAAGTTCCCTTTCTTCCTGTGTCAGGAAATCTGCTTCTTTCAGGCACTGCGCCATTCTTATCCAAACAGACATACTGTACGCGACAGAATCTTTATAATAACCCACGGTCTGATTAAGTCCGATATAACACTCCACTTTCTCCGGATGATTATAAGCAAAATCTATCCCATAAAATGATCCCCAGGAAATACCCATTACCGTAAGCTTATCTTTTCCCAAATAATCGAGAATATAATCCGTGATTACATCAATATCTGACCGCATGAGATCAAGCGTAATCTCGGTATCATCGTCAGGATTCCTCAGGCATGTCCTTCCACTGCTTCGCTGATCCCAATTTACTATCGTATAATCATCTGCCAGCTTATTCAGGATCGCATAATCAGCATAACTTGTAGAATACCCGGGGCCACCATGCAAATATAAAAGAACAGGATTGTTAATATCTTTCCCGTAGATGCTGATCCACATCTCCTGACCATTCACTTTCACATATTGAGTCTCATTGATCCCGCCTTTGGGAGTAATGCGGTTGATACCTTTACCGATATAAACAACAGCGAGAAACAGGATTATCAGCGATAAAACTATAACAACAATCCACTTTATGATCTTTATAACAGAATTCAGTATTCTTTTCATATTTCTTGATTTAGTTATCTATACTACAAAATAGTTGTTTCACAGGCATTATAACACGATTTATTTGGTCATTTATTCTGTCATTATTTGGTCAATTATTTGGTCAATTATTTTGTCAGACCATTTATGCAGTCCATCTGTCACCTCATTCACCGAAAGCAATTATACTGTTGATTTACTGTTCTATAGCCATAAGTATATCGAATATATCTCCATTGATGCATATACTCCTGTCACGGATCTGCTCGGGGCAGAATGCCTCATTAAAGTTCAGGCACGCATAGACAGCCTTGGGATTGTCATATGTCATCTGCCAGAACGGATACTTAATGATCACAGGCGTGTTTGCACCCACACCGAGTTCAAGATACAGAATATGAAGACCTTTATGTCTTCTGACAAAATCAGAATATGCATCCGATGCTCTATGCCAGCCTTCATCCTCAACAAAAGAATAATCTGAACGAAGATTTGTGGTCATATCACTTCCGTCAACAGCGCACTTCGGAATAAGGGCCGTCGGGATCTTCATGGCGATAGCTTTATTCTCAGGCACTTCGAAAATGCCATCCGCATTTCTTGCAAACCCTTGAGCCTCCATTGCCTTCATGACCCATTCTTCATTATCAAATGTCTTCTTGATCGCGGAATTTACGCTCTGGAAAAGCCCGTAATCTCCCTGCGTGTAGAAGAGTCTCTTTTTATCAAATCCCGCTTTCTGGAACTGGTGATCAACATTAGTCGTAAGCACAAAGTAATCTTTATCCTTTACGAGCTCCAACAGTTTTTTATACACAGGCTTCGGCGCATCGATATACCTGTTGTAATAGATATGCCTCGCCCACCAAGCCCAGCGGGTCTCGTCATCCGGGAAAGGATAAAATCCTCCGGAATATATGTCCGAGATACCGAACTTCTTCGCGAAATCAAAGAAGTATCTTTCGAAACGTTCTCCGCTGTAAGTAAAACCTGCAGACGTCGACAGACCCGCTCCTGCACCAACAAGAACTGCGTCACAGGTTTCAAGTTCGTGCTTAAGCCGTTTTATGTTCTCATCGTAATTCTGATTCATAAAGCCTCCTGTCTTCATCTTTGAAAACATTGAAGATAACACGGTCAATGATACCAGGATGTTCATCGGTCCATTCTGTCACCGTTTGCACCGCGATCCTGCATGCCCTGTCATTCGGGAAGCAGAACACACCCGTTGATATACAGCAGAATGCAACACTCTTAAGACCGTTTGAAGCACACATATCAAGTGAGTTGAGATAACAATCGGCAAGATCTTTCTCGAGATCCGGTGTCAGGCTTCCGTTTACGATCGGGCCGACGATATGTATTACTTTTCGCGCAGGAAGATTATAGGCATCTGTAAGCATCGGAACTGCTGTCGGCTGCTCGTAATCACGGCCGAACTTGTCTCTAAGCAGGTTCATTTGCCTGTTGCACTCTGCGCGAAGCTGTATCCCTGCGAAAGTATGGATACAATTATCAATGCATGTATGCATCGGAACAAAGCATCCAAGCATCTGTGAGTTTGCAGCATTAACGATCGCATCAACAGCAAGCCTGGTGATATCACCCTGCCAGATGGATATGCCGTCCTTGATCACCGGAATGTCGCTGCTTCTGACTACACCGATTTCTTTTGATCTCAAAGACAGATATTCATCCTGAACTTCTATTACTTCTTCAGGTAAAGGAGCCGGCATTCTTATATTCATAAGCGATCTGAGCAACTTCTTTTTCCCGGCAGTATCCGTCGGAGTCTGTATAGTCTTATACTCGACAGAGTCAGTTTTAAAAGCCTCTATCAGATAGTCTAAACGTTCTTCCTGATTCATATCTTCACCTCCTGACTACCGCACCTGCAGGACAAACGTTCATGCAATTACCACAATGCAGACAATGCTCCTGCTCGATAACATGCGGAATACTACCGGATTCAATACAGTTCTGCGGACATGCATTCAGGCAGCTTCCGCAACCGAGGCAATCTTCGGTGATAAAATATCCCTCTTCTTTTTTCTCAGCTGCTCCAAACGAAAACGAATCTCTTTCAATGGGCCTTTTCGACAAGTCAAACCACTCTCCGTTACCCTCATAGATCTGAAAGACAGTCAATGCTTTCATGGATTCTTCTGTGGGATAAATCTGATACATGTATTGATTCTTTTCAAACAGTTCCGGTATTTTCTCGAACCCCAGGTCTCTGACTTTGCCCCGGATAGATATTGCCACGCTGTTCATGGTGTCATCGCCTTTTGTAGCTGTCAGTGCCAGAAACTCTCGCTTCTTCAATCTGTCATAAAAACCTTTACCCTTTGCCGTCAGGAAATAAAGGCCACCTTCATCAGCATCCATCATGTCGATTGCAGATGTTACCGGCAAGCCGTCATCATCAACTGTTGCGACTATCACGGTATGGATTTCCTTCACGACATATTCTAGATATTCTTTAGTATTCATTTTCTATCAACATATATAATTGCCGCCCTCAGGGATGTCTGCAGACATAATCCATTGGGTTTCTTTGCTAAATGTCCTGTCGTTAATGTATTCTGCCAGGACTTGCCATGCCAGTTTCTCTGGAATAAACAGGCCAATTGATATATCCAATCCATCTCCCCAAACATCGACAACTTCTGTCAGTTTATCTGCATCCTGTAAAGTCAAATGCACTCCTTCAGCATCAGTAATCGCTATCGAAATGCCAAACTCTGAAAGAGCTGCTATACATATTGAGTTCATCTTTAAGCCCTCTATAGTCAGATAACCTGTACAGTCAGCAATCCTCTCGTTAGTGGTAAGGATAGACTTCAACTCCGATATCGACTGGACTTCACCTTCCAGTTTTGAATAACCGTTTTCAGTTGTATCTACATCATAAATGATCATTTTCTTTGGATGCTCTTCCTGCTGATCTTATGATCAGTTAACTTTACAATAATTGATCGTTCCATCAGATAAATACTCGATGCTATACTCACCATTCGGGAGTTCCAGACTCCCTAAGGTCTCCATTTCCAATTCAGGATAAAACAGACATTGAAGCAATTCACTTGCCAAGACAATAATTACTCTTCCCGAAGTCAAAGTAATATGATCTTTCGTATCAGCTTTCTCGACTTGTTCAATTGAAAGATCCATCTCTGTATCAGAAAGTAATTTGATCCATAATCCTCCGGATTCAACGAAAGAGACAAAGGGGCTGCTCTCCCTTGCATATACAGTTTCCCATTCCTCCCCAGGAAAATCATAGATAAGCTCACTCTCACCATTCTTATCAAGATATATATCCATTGCTCTTAGGATATCCTCATCCATCTTCTCAAAAAATGCCGGATCGGCTATTACAATACCATCTATCAAATCGCTCTGCACATGTACTTTCATAAGCAGTTCCTCATCTTTGTTGCAACAACTGATGAATTAATAATCCATATATACTAATCAAAACAGATTCTTATCAACGTAAGATGCCACGTCGACCCAGCTGCTGAAAGCAGGTTCATCGCCTTCGTCGGTTGATGCATCTTCGAAATCATATGCTCTGTATTCTCTGATGCATGCATTATCTTTGATATGAATGAACTCGGCATTACCATTGTCTTCTTCGTAATGTCCGAAGATCAACTCTTTTCCGCCGGCTAATCTTATCCAGCTTTCTAAACCCCATCCGAAGAAGTCTGTTTCAGCAGTATCCTCGAAAGAAGCACAGTCATCATATTGCTTTACATATATATATCCGCTATGATAACCTAATACCTCATCGTATTCCCATTGAACATCTCCCGAAGACTGCTGAGCATACCATTCTTTTGCATCATCAGTTATCCCATATACTTTAAATACGCTTGCCATATTTCATTCCTTTCCGGTACGTAATGCTGCTGATTTTCTTGACTAAGGGATCATTCCCTCAGACGAGATAATTATATCATCCGGGTTAAGTTCTCTTGATAACTTTTTGAGCTGCAAATCTAGTCCACCTATGACTACGGGAGGACTTCTGAAAAAAACATATGCTCCATCTTATTAACTCCCTAAAGAGTATGCTTCATGTATTAACCGATTACTTTCGATTATACAAAAAGCCTCACAAAGAATATATCTCTACTCAAGATTTAATCCTGTACTTCGTGCCTCTTCCTGTACCTTCTATATCAACAAGTTTCTTGCTTGCTAACCGCTTCAATATCTCTGTCACTTTACTCTTTCCAAATTCAATACTTGGAGAGGCCATAATCTCGCTGATCGGTTTGTTGATGTTCTTACTAAGCACACTATAAACCGCAAGCTCATCTTGAGTCAAATCCATATTTTCACTCAGCAAAGGCAACGTCACTTTAATAAGATTCTCTGTAACCTCGAATGTCGGTTTTGTCTGACTGCTGGCATACGCTTCTTTAATCCTACGAATTCCAGTACCGAATTTCTCGATCAGATTAAGCCGATGAAATATGTTTGCAAGTATCGGATTTCTTAATACGGACAGATCACCACTCAAATAGCTTTCAACAGTAACAGCATTGGGTAGCCCACCCACAGATACTATCTCTACACGATCATCGAACATCGAAACTCTTATATGAGAATTTATGTCCCATACACGGTGAATAATAGCGTTTGCCAAGGCTTCACGGAATGCTTCCTCAGGAATGGTTTCGATAAGCTTTCGCTCAAATCCTTCGACCTTCTCATATTGATAATAATCTTTATACATTTCCACTGCTTCATAGAAGCTTCGGATTATAGACTGATGCTCCAGCGTTTTTCTCTTCTGGAATATGCTGATAGTCTCACCGAACTTAGCAATGTCTATACCGGGAAGATCGTTTTTATCTGATACGATTGCAGCTGCAATGTTATATCCGTTGTTATCGGAATATAGGTTAAGAGTTTTCAGTATGTCTTTGCTCAGTTGTTTAATTCCGGTCTTAGAGATCAGTTCTTGTTCCAAATATGAGAACTCAAGATTCTGATCATGAGATGGAAGTTCTTCGTAATCCATATTCTCGCCGGCCAGGATCAGTCTTTTAAGTTCTATCTGATCAACTTCTATCGTAGAAGTATCATTGCGCTTATAAGCCTTTCCTTTATACATATATGGTTTATTGACACCGGGACGAACATTTAATGATATTGTTTTACCTACATTAATGACTTCCATACTATATTCCGGTTGAGGCTTTATACTATCGTTTATACTGTTCTCAATATCTAAGCACTTCTGTTCAATATCACTGATTCCAACAGCTTCTCCGTTATCGTTTACACCAAATAGGATACTTCCGCCATCATAATTGGCAAAAGCACTTACAGTCTTAAGAAATGTATTGCTTATTGTTTCTTTAAATTCCAATTGTCTGCTTTCCTTCATATGATCCAACCCCTATCTGTTTTGATTGAATTATACTTGCATTCATTCAAAAAATCAATCGCAAAATTTTACGACCGAATTTACGATTGGATCAATGCACAATAATAGGAAGTAGCATCGATGACAATAACTCAATCTCTACTTCAAATGACTTAATGCAGCTAAGAATATAATCCTTCTGCTTTTATGTTGACTTGAGTTTTCAATGCGCAGATCTGCGCTTTAACTGTTATCCAATTGTTATCCGCAGGATAACGTAAATTATTAGTGCAAAACAGCAGGTGCTTATTTTTCACCTGCTGCAACATGTTAAGTAATGTAGTGGAAAGCCACTGGCGATTATTCAAGCTCGAGCGCTTTTATCTGGAAACCATTTGTAAATGCTTTGTTTTATTGTATTTGCGGAGATTACTTTGTACTCATTGAACTCATTTGTATATGTTTTTAAGTTCTCGTGAACTCATTTTGAACTCACGGATGTACTCAATCTTGACTTGCTACCATAAGAATGAAAGCTTTTAAAGCTAATACAAACCTTTTCGCCAGTAGCCTAGTTTATTTGAGTCCATCAAAAAGCCTTGGCTTTTACACATTATGTCTTCCACGTTCCAAAATATTGTATTCCTGGATACTTATTCTTCACAGGATGTGTAAGATGAACTATATTATGATCCATCAGCTCATCTTGTTTTCCCAAATGACATTTTTTATACTTTTTCCCAGACCCACACGGACAAGTTGTATTCCTTCCGATATTTTTATACTCTGGCCTCTTAATTTTTATAGTTTCAATCTCAAAATCATCATAAGGATTATCAATCTCTGATATCAACATTTTTACCATTCCATAATTATATTCCTTATCAGGGATTATCAAGTACGTATATTTATCAAATGGGTGAGTCACTATTGCAAGAGCTTTCATATCTGCGTCTGTTATGATATGTTGACATTGTTGCCCCATATACAACTTACCTAATTTGTGTCCGCAAGGCTTTCTTACCAAAACACGCTTTCCGCAAATCGAACACTTTTCAGATTTTACTACGCATTCCCTGCTTAAAAAATAATGGTACGGAAATGTCTTCTGATACTCTTTGATAATTCTTGATATAAATACCAAATGAAATCTGTCATTATCTTTCTTTATATCAAAGTTCTGGTTTAATCCTGAGAGCATGATGTCTGCCAAATCTAAATTATTCCATGCTTCTTCATATTTTTCTGCTTTCATATCATAAAATGCCATCAGGAAAGTCTTTTGTATCATAAAAATAGACTTTAGACACCAATAATAATTTGCTATTTCTTCAATATTTTCACTAATGGCATTATCTAATACATTTTGTATTTGATCATACACACTTTGCTCAAGGTTAATATTATAAGATGATAAATAATCCTCTATTTCATTTTTTTTCATCACTCTCATCATTAAACGTATCCTTTGCGACTTGTTCCAAAACTTCTTTTATTCCAGAAACAGGTCCTTCATATGTTATACATTTTGTCTTTTTTGTTTTAGTCTCCTCGGATAATATTTTTACCTTTGCATTTAAATCTTCTGGTTTCTTTAACAATTTCTTTGCCATATCATATAAAAATGAAGCTATTAAACTACAAGCTATACTAAACGCAGCACTGCTCACAATGACTGTTGCAACATTTACCAAATCTGAATGCAATTCTATTTTTTTAAAATCTTCATCAGAAATAGCTATGTCCACCGACATATCTTTGGGAATATTCTCTTGAAGATACTCTAAAAACTCTCTCGTAGTCTCGGGGAAAAGGACATCTCCTTCTTCTCTGAAATTTTCTTCCGGAATTATTAAAATATCTGCGTTTTTTATGTCCTCAATATAATCTTGAGGTATAAACGGCTTATCATAAATTGACTCAAATGTGATATCCGTTTCTTCTATTTCTATTTTCTTACCGAAAACCTCGTGTTTCATAATAACCTCCTGCCTCATAGTTGCTATTTAGTCATTTCAGTAAATCTGCCAGATACAATTCATCCTTCTTATGAGTTCCCTTAATTCTCTTATACTCCCGGATAGCCTCAACCAATGCATCTGGATTCACACCATAATAATCGCTATAGAACTGCGAACTGTTATCATACTTTCTTCTGCCGCAACTAACATTCTGCTTGGCAAATCTCTTTGGCGAAACACTTGATTTGGTTTTCTCAAACTCAGCAACAAGACCTTCAGAAATGATAAGTAGCATCTCAAGTTCCGGCTTGGTACAATATTTTTCTACCTTTATGATCTTCCCTTTATAGTCTTCAGGTATCTTCAAGGCTTCATTCTGGACATCCCCAATACGCATCACAAGAACATCCTTACCGGGATACATGTTAAGTTGCGTCTTAACCTGACCACTACTCGCAATCTGCCTTGCATGATATGGTTCCAAGCCAATAAGATCATCCTCTCCAAATAGCAGCTTGTCATTTTCGAGCAAAATCCGCATTATTTCTAGTTCGTTCGGGCCCTCGCACATTATGAGTCGTTTCACTTTTTCAACTCCTTTTTAAGATTCATAAGAGCATCATAATCAACTGCGGTTTGAAAAGCATTGTTATAGTACTGTTTGCTCTTAAGAAGCTCTGGTCTAATCTGATAATCCTCATACATATTTGAGAGAGTAACCTGTTCTCCAGATTTGCAGATCCAAATATTATCCTGTCGTCCCATCTGATCGAGTACTTCACAATAATGTGTTGAAAAGATCAGTGTAGCATTATGCTTATTGACACTCTTATCTTTATATAGGCTAATCATATTCTCTACAAGCGTCTTATGGAAATGATTTTCTACCTCATCTATAAGCAGATCAAAACCTTCTTTCAAAGACGCAACCATAAGCACATACAGCAAAAGTCCCTTTGTAGTACCACTCGACAATAAATGAATTAACTGGGTATCTGAGATTGTTTTAACTTCCCCTCGAAAAGTAAGTTTGTAATTCTTCTCATCCAGCATTTCCAAAGATTCAATATTTTCATCGAAAATTTTAAGAACACTTGTTAGAATTTTCGAATCAATACCGTAATTCTTCAATGCATTAAACACCATGCTATATGTCTCTGTTCCAGCCTCACAACTGTCAAAAAATATCGCTCTGGTAGCTTTCTTTCCTAGTATATAAAACAACCTCGATGTATCATCTGGTAACACTGAATGAGAATCCTCTAAAGATGTATCCAACTCTTTGTGCGAAAATGGAGAAAAAAGCGGCACAGGCATTCTTTCAAAACCATCTCTGTTATATATTTCTTTAACGTGGGTTTTATAATACTTCTTCTGAAAGAGTCTTTCATTTTTGAACAAAGCCCTGTTTCCGAGCTGATCAGTTTCAAGTCTGGTTTCATAAAGATATATCATTCCAGAATGATAGAATACTATCTCCAGTTCAATCCCATCATACGAATAATGTTTCCCTTCAAGTCGGAATCCACCAAGAATCGAATATGCCATATCAAGAAGTTCAATCGCCGATGTCTTGCCTGATGCATTCTTACCTATGAATGCCATGGTGTTATAGACATGAAGATCTGGGGCGATTTCCAGAAGCTCATATTCTTTATCTTCAGCCGTCTTACGTGATTTAGCAACCAAATCTATCGCAAAACCATCAGAACAATTTTTAAAATGATTTGCCTTAACGCTTAGCAGTTTCATTATATCCACCTCCATTCAAACATATAATATCACAATAATCCGTTTTATCCAAGTTTTTTGTTTGAATTGCGGCTAATTTCTATTCTACAGCAAATTTGCGTCCTATAGATTAAGGTTTATCTATCAAAGACAGTTTTTCCTCTCTTGTGTCTTTAGCAAGCTGTTTCTTCATACTTTATTGCGTTATTCTTGCTAATCTGATAGTTCAAGACCTATATCCTTCATCCCATCCCCACTCTTCTGAATACCGCTATTACTTCAGGTTCATAGTATATTTCCTCATACTGGGAATTGAGATAATCCGTAATACTATATTTATTGTTCGATTGCCGCAGATCCAAGACATAATACTCAGCCTCTTTGTCTGTCCGTTCTATTTCATAAAGAATATCATGGTCGGAAAAATCTGCTACAAAAAAGGCTGTTGCTGCAACAGATGAATCCTTGGGAACAAGCGACACTGCGTAATTAATTTGAGCTCTTTTCTCGGCTGATCTATTATAAAATCCTATATATCCCAAATGATCAAGATTCACACATACGCACATTATCAAAGCACAGCAAACACCATATAAGAGCATTTTTGATGGTTTTTTATCTGAATAATTAATTACTGCCAGATAGATCAACAATACACAGGTACCAAAGCAATACTGATACCGCATATCGTATTGATAACAGTAGTTTGGCATAAGATTTATCAATATCCATGGAAGCATAAGGATGAATCTTCGATAATCCTTTGTCATAAGAGGAAGAAAACCCAGCGGCATCAATGATAAGAGGATAAACTTGATCTTATCCGCAGTAGCTATCTGGCCAATAACATAAACAGGGTTAGTAACAACTGCCGATATGATAGACATAGGGCTATCGCCGTCAAACAGATAGTTATTATATCGATACATCATTACGCCATCACCCAAAGCTGACAGGTATCGTGTTACACCAACAAAATATAGAATTGACGCTATAAAAATGCATAAATTACATTTGTAGTTTTTAGAGGTAAATAAAAAGTACAAAACAATAATAGCGACATAAACAGCTGCATCTTCTTTCACAGCGAGAAGAAGTACCGCAAAGATTGCCTGTCCGTACCACTTCTCCTTCTCGCAGTAGTATATAAACCACAATATAAGAGGTGCGAGAAAACAGTTTTCGTGGAGATGGTAAAAGCACCCACCTGCAAATCCCGGGAAAAGCACGTAGATTGCGGAAAATAACATCATCGCTCCTTTTCCAATTGAATGCCTCTTCATAATCAGGATCAAAGGTACAACACCTGAAACAACTATTATGCTCTGTATGATATCCAGAGTGACCGGACTCGGGAACAGATAATATACCGGCAGGATCAGGTAGAAAACCGGTGACATATGCACCGCAAAATGCGACATCAGCATATCCCTCTCACACGTCGTATAAGGGATACCCGTCTCCCGCATATAATGAAACATCTGCGAGAATATACCAAAGTCGTAACAAGCTGCCCAATGATTAAGATATAGAAAACAGCTATTCACACCGACTACAACGATAAACAGTAAAACCAATCCGGAAACTGTGAAATAGAACACCTTATTCCCTACTTTGGGAGTAAGATCACTTATATCGGTGCAGATGATGATTACACCTAACACTGCACAAAGACCTGCTGCAAAGAAATAATCCCGATTCATCGCTGATGCACACGTAATATACATGGTCGAAAATAATATCATGACCACCTTAATAAACTTCTGATTACTGATCCTGTTGATCATCAGCCACAGCAGTATTACAGCTATCAGAAACACTATCCACTTTATACTCTTAAAGAATGCCGGATCTGATAATCCAAACGCACTGTTAGCAAGAAACATTACGGAAATCAGTATCCAACTGAGCACAAGATTATATATTTTATTGGGAGTTAGCTTGTCTAACATGATCTTTTCCTTTCATCTATTCACTACACTTGTAGTTTATTTGGGCAAAAATTTTTCACTCTGCCGTAGTGGTAGTGATCATTGTTGTTGGTACCATAGTTTCGTATTCTTCAGAGTAAAATGAATTCTCAGCTTCATCGTAACTTAGCGTAGGTTCAACGTTTTCTTCGTCCCCTATATTCTGTATATATGTTGTTACTTCCGAGATCTCTGAATATGCTGTGGTCTCTACAATCTCTTCTTCCTCCTCGTATTCCTCAGCATAAGATGTCAAAAGTGCATTAGTAGTCTCGACTACAGAAGACTCTGTAATACTATTTTCCTCTGAATCGCGATTGGTCGAAGCGATAACAAATCCTGATACACATGTCAAAAGAATTATTGCTACGAGTGTTCCCCAAAACAGTCTCTTTGAGTCCGTTAATATCAACTGGAGTCTGTGCTTTAATCCCTGCTTTGGTGAATAGAAATTCGTGGCTATTGCCGGTTTGGCATTTCCAAAAGAAACAGCCGCTGAAGCTGATACCGTATTAAGGATAGATTCGCAATATGCTTTACGCATTACCGTATCCTCATCTGCGGTAACAGACATATCACAGTAGTATTCACACTCCTGTTCAAGTCGTCTTCCGATAAGGATTAAAAGAGGATTGAACCAATGCATGATCCTGCAAATTGTAAGAAGAAGTTTGATCCAAAGATCATTATGTTTATAGTGTGTCAGCTCATGCTTGATTATCAATCTAAGCTCATCGTACCCATACTCCCGTCTTGGAAGAAGAATTACCGGATTTATGAGTCCTGTCATCATCGGAGAAGTAATAATATCCGAGTAGTATATTGCCACACGTCTCTTTATACCAAGTGTACACGCAACTTCAAGCATCATATCTGCGATACTTTCAGGAACAGATTCAGCAAACCTCATTACAGTCCTATTCCAGACAGTACTCCTTATTATCAGAAAGACAAAATAAGATATTGCTCCTATAAGATATATAGCTGTTATGAAACTTACAGGATTGAACGATGTGGTCTGATGTACATACTCAACTGCTGAAGGATTATTAACCGTAACAACAGCAGTGCCGGTCTGTGGTCTTACCGGAAGCAAAAAACCTGCCAGAATTACAAGCCAGGAATAATACCTTATAGAAGGAGCCTGTCTATTGCGGAGAAGCAACGAAACGATAAGGAATATCATCGCAACTATAGACATATTGGCAGAACAAATCAGGATATTAATCATTTGATACCTCACATGTTATCAAGCCATTTCCTAAGATCGTCAACATCTTCATCAGATATCTTTCCATCACTGCATAGTGCCTTAACCAACCCCGACATCTTATTTCCGCCGAACCGGCTTCGAAAAGACTCTGCCTCTACATCCATGTATTGAGATTCGCTTACAACCGCATAGTATCCGCGTTCCTTACCATTCTTCTCAGATCGTAGAAAACCCTTTTTCTCCAATCTTACCAGCATTGTCATGACTGTCTGCTGCTTCCAGTCACGGTCAGGAAGTGACCTGCTCAATGAATCAGTAAGGGCTGGCGATGTCACCGGTTCCTCACTGTGCCAAATTGCTCTCATTATCTCGAATTCTGCATCAGGCAGTTTTTTTATTGCAGTCATAAACAACCTCATAAAATACAATTGTAGTTTTATGATATCATATGTCTTTTACAAGTCAATTAAAAATAGAGAATAAGTTATAACTGCTATGCATCCGGCGAGCGGAATATAACATCACCATCTTTGTTGTATATGATAACAATGTATTCTTTACCATCTTTTTCAGAAATAGCTCTCCAATTACCTGAATTCAAGCTAAAAGTTTCGTTCCATTCCCCGCTGATCGTGATATGATCACCATCGATACTCCAGGAAAGGTTTTCCTGAACCTGTTGATCTGTATTTGACATCCATTCCCTTTTGGCTGAATCCTCAGAAAGTTCAAACTTTGTTAATGTAACTCCTTCAATTCTCCATAGGTTGATGGGCAGTCCGTAAGTATCAACCAATTCCTGGAGACTTCCGTATTTATCGACGGCAGTTGTAGTTGACGTAGTTGAGGTTGCCTGACTGGATGAACTTGAAGTCTCAGTTGTCTGATATGTGTTGCCGGTATCTGTTTTTGTGCAGGCAGAAAGGCTAGCTGCAACGATCATTATCAACGCCAACACCTTAATCTTGTTCATGTTAGAAATCCCCTCGCTACAAATTAATAGGTATACACATCACACTTGGCTGTTCTTGTCACGCAGTCAACAACATAATTGCCTCTGTTGGTAATAATATGCCAGGAAAGATTAAAGTTATCGTTCTCGGTGCACCAATTGCTGTATACAAGTTCTGCATAAAACACAGTTGTCTCGTTGTTATAGCAGATACCGCTTGCGATTATAAGAGCCTCGTCCAGTGTAATCGGTGTTATCGTGTCTGATCCGCTGTTTGAATAGTTCGAGCAGTCTATCATCAGATCAGATATTCCGTCCACACCGATCCTTACCTTTACACCGCCATCAAGAATACTGATGTTCTTATCCGTTCGACGCTCGAAAACATGGACATGAGCGTCCATCTCTCGGGTCGCTCTCTCATATGTTGCTTGATCTTTAAGAGAGATACGGAGCTTAAGTAATCCGCTTTGGCTCGGAATAGAAACCCGATCCTGACCTACTATTGCAGCTGCTTTCTCCTGTGCAAGAGCAATGCTTTCTTCCGGCAACATATTCATCTGAGGAGCTTGATACTCTCCACCGCGTTCACCTGTTATCATTGCATCATAAAAATGCAGTTCATTATTCGTTTTGTTGATCCATATATATCTGTTAGGCAACGAAGGATCTGTGCTGCTATACATAATCTCTGTATCAGAATCTGAATCCTTCTTATAGTTGCTCCCTAAGAGACTGGTAACAAGCTGCTGCTGATAACCAGAATCAACACTTCTGATAAGAGTTGCAGGGTACGACTGATTCAGGATGCCGGCATCAGGAAGTGTAGCATCCGGACTTATTGCTATTTTGTTTGTATTGTTTTCGGAACTAGAAGAAACATACTCAGGTATAGATATAACCATTGTCTTTGTTCTGCCGGTATCCTTAAGGCCTTCCTTCTGAGTATATCCAAGCTGTTCATGCTCTGTATATACACGGACCCACTCACCAAGATCTTCTACTACAATAACTGTTGAACCATTATCCAAGCCATCAATTATGGCATCTTCTGAGACTTCAGGTTTGCTGCGCAAAAAAGCTCCTTTAATCACTACCTCATATATAGGGTATTCATGAGGCATATCATTTTTCCAAACACCTTCAGGTGTAAAATCTTCCACCGGCAGTTGAATCAATCGATTTTGTATTGTTGAAGAATCTTCAGGATCTGCATATTTATAAGCTGCCATCGCCGCTTCTGGCGACACCTTATATAATTTAGTGCTTGTATCCTTTGATGTCTGAATCCTTACATAATTCTCTGCTCTGAAGCAAAGCTGGAAATACTCCCCATTGTTATTTACAAATACGTTAACCCCTTCTCCATCAAGACCATCAGGAAAATCAACACCGGCCTCCTGCCATTCAGAAGTATTGAATACTCCCGCAAGTTCTTTCACTGTATTCTCATCAGCATCAAATACACATGGTACGATCCCGTTATTAGACAAGCGGATCCTCGCATTTGATATATCTCCGAAAGGGGCATTCGAAGCAGTGTTATCTTCAGGAATAGCTGTCGTCGGATTGATCAAAGTACAGCCGGAAAAAGCAACCAGTATCGCCATGCAAAGGGCTAAGACTTTATAGCTCTTCTTTGATGGAGTCTTAATACTGGCTATCCTTTTCTTCATTGTCTTGAATTCACTTCGCATTCCTGCGGATACAGTAAAGCCGAAAGCAACTTCGGACTGCTGTCTTAAGATCGCAAATAGTGACTTGGCGTATTCCGAAGAGTATTCCCTTCCGAGAAGTCTTATCGCTTCTTCATCGCATGCTAACTCGCAATCGATTCCGGACAGAAAGAATGCTGCCCAGACAAGCGGGTTATACCAATTGAGCGCTAATACTACGTATCTCAATACGATCCAGAAAGGATCACCATGCTTATAGTGGCATGCTTCGTGACAGATAATGTATTCATTGTTTCCGTCAGACTTCTCATCAACATATATCTTATTGAACAGAAGAAACGGCGTACCTTTGTATTTTATAGCGTATATCTTAAGTCCGCAGGTTTGATCTTGCCTGATAAAATATCTCTTATGTCTGCAGTACAGAATGAAGCCGATGTTATAAACCGTAAATGCAAATATCAGTAAAGCGGATACTGACAGGCTTATAGTCGTTAGCAGATCAACTATATTCAGAGGCGTTTTGTTCTCAACAACCCTGTTTTCCACGCTGTTATTCT
>JAEEGF011260783.1_pt1 | contig 24344 bp, 17 predicted proteins | sample 9134171 | NCBI WGS metagenome assembly JAEEGF01 (sample SAMN16246542, study PRJNA631951) | gut metagenome | biome: gut microbiome; feature: rumen; material: AP-attached | host: Bos | place: Iran: Karaj | collected 2018-10
AATTAGAGAGAACAAGAACATATACTTTGAGAGCCGCGAAGAGGCCGGACTTACAAGAGCACAGGCCAGCGAGATCATTGGGACCATCAGTGAGAGCCGTCTCGAGAAAATGGAGACTGGCAAAACTGCTATCTATCCTGAGGATGTTGTAGATATGGCTGCAGCTTACAAGAAGCCAGAGCTGTGCAATTACTACTGTACTCACGAGTGCCGAATCGGTCAGGAATCAGTACCTGAGGTTAAGATTTCATCTCTTTCAGAGATTGTCCTTGGTATGTTATCTGCTCTCAACTCACTTGATAAGCAAAAAGACCGCCTCATCGACATCACAGCTGATGGCGAGATCACAGAGGACGAACTTCCAGATTTTGTCAGAATCCAGGAGCAGCTTGATCAGATCGACCTTACAGTAGAATCCCTCAAGCTCTGGATGGCCAGCACAATTGCAGAGGGCAAGATCGATAAGAAGACATTAAAAGAAGCTACAGAGAAATATAAAACCAAGAAGTAATATCTTTTCACATAAGACAAGAAAAGGCCTGCCAGAATCTAGTATTCCAGCAGGCCATTATTATGCAATAAATTAAATGGATTTATTCATCGTCGTTATTAAACACCTTATTAACCGCTGTCATTACGTCTGCAGCAGTAAATGGCTTGATAACAAAGTCCTTGGCGCCTCTCTTAATAGCCATTACGATCATGTTCTCATATTTCTGATCTGAGCACATGATTACATTGGCATTGCCGTCGTACTTGATAACCTCAGTAAGTGCGTCAATCCCGTTCATTTTAGGCATATTAATATCGAGTATCATGAGATCAGGCTTCTTTTCCTTGTAAAATTCAACGGCCTGAACTCCATCCGTCGCCTCCCCAACAATCTGAAACTTCTCAGGGTCAAGTGCAGATTTCAGCATTTCTCTCATAAAGGTCGTATCATCGGCTATCAGTATCTTTCTCTTCATAGTGACCTCCTTAGAAAACATCCTACCAATATTATTATGGCTATTAATTCGTTAGTTTACAAATAAAATATTGATAAATTGTCAGACATATTAATTGTCTATGCTCTGAACAGCATAGCTTACGCCATCTACTTCAACCTCGGTCACATCAGGGATTGAACTAAAGAGCCTCTCGTCAACATAGTTGAATTTATCCGGAGTTTCTCCAGCAACCAGCATGTCAACAAGCGCCTTAACTCTTGGTCCATGAAGAGGATTACATTCAGCGATGCATGAAATCTTGCCCTCTTTGGCGTAGTCCAGAGCCTCTTTGTTAACTCCATCAAAAGAAACAACCATGATCTCACCTTTTCTAAGGTTTGATCCAACTTTTTTACCAGCAGCCTCGATAGCATCAATAGCTCCAATTGCCTCGTTATCGTTCTCACAGTATACGACATTTATGTTGTCAAAGCGCTTCAAAAGACCTGCCATAACCTCTCTGCCCTTGGTCTCAGTGAAATCTCCTGATACCTCAGCCATAAGATCCCAGCCATTTTCTCTGGCTGCATTAGCAAGTCCCCTGGTTCTGCCTATCTGTGCAGTTGAACCTATTGTTCCCTGAATATTAACTATATGGAGCTCATCCGCATCCATACCAATGCTCTGAGCATAACTCTTTATCCAGGCAGCCATTTTACGGCCTTCCAGCTCGAAATCTGAACCAACCCAGCAGGAATACAGTGTCTTATCAGGAACATCTACTCTTCTATCAACGAGGATCACAGGAATTCCTGCATCTCTGGCTTCGCCAAGAACAGTATCCCATCCGCTCTCTGTAACAGGCGCTAGAACTATGTAGTCCACCTCCTGCTGAATAAAGGTTCTGATAGCTGTTATCTGATTGGCCTGCTTCTGCTGACCGTTTTTGTAAATGAGGTTATATCCCTCTTCAGGAACAAATGCTGACTGCATCGATACCGTATTGGCACTTCTCCAGTCAGATTCTGCTCCCAACTGCGAAAAACCTACTGTGATAAGCTTCTTTTCCTCAGTGGTGCCCTCATTTGTATTATCCATCTGTGCAAGACTGCTCCCGCAGCCAGCCATTACAGCCACTGACAGGAGCAGTACCATCGCTATTTTAGCAATTTTTTTCATAAAAGATTTGTCCTAACCCTTTAATGCTTTTTGCTTCTGAACCATTACAACACTCTGGATGATAAGGAAAATGCAAAGCATAGCAGCAATTGTGATTCCAGTCCACCATGCATCGTCAAGACCTGCTGACGCAACGATTGTCTGGATTGTACACAGTGACAATACACCGAAAAGTGTACCGATAAGGTTACCAACACCACCTGTAAGCATTGTTCCACCGATGATTGATGAAGCAATAGCGTTCATCTCCATACCCATGGCATGGCTGGCAGAACCAGAACCTACATGAAGGAAATATACATATCCGGCAATTCCTGCCAATACGCTACAGATAAGGTGTGACAGGAACTTAGTTCTTTTAACATTGATACCCAGCATGAGTGCGCTCTGCTTGTTTCCTCCAACTGCATAGAAGCTACGTCCGAGCTTGGTCCAGCGAAGTACTACGAACAATAATAACACAATTGCAAGGGCAACGATTACACCAATTTCAACATAAGCCGGTACATAGATACCTTTTCTTGTGTAGGAACCCATGCCAGGAACGATGATTCTTGTGTCCTTAAGGGCTACAAATGTAGGATTCTCAACGTTGAAAGGTGCAGTATTAACGATTGTTGTCATACCTCTTGCAAAGAACATTCCGGCAAGAGATACGATGAATGGCTGAATATCAAGGTATGCAACCAGAAATCCCTGTACAATTCCGTACAAAAGACCTATTCCAAGAGCGATACCAATTGAACCAATAATGCTTCCGCCCATCTTATCAAGATAAACAGCACAGCACATGGAAACCAATGCAACAACACCACCAACTGAAATATCAATACCGCCTGTTATCATTACAATACTCAGTCCTACTGAGGTTATGATAAGTGCAGAGTTAGCATTCAGAATGTTGAACAGCATCTGTGGCTTGGTAAATCCACCGCCCTGGAAGATGATTGCTCCAATGTACATTACAAAAAAGATTACAATAGTGATGATCAGCAGCAAACTTGTGTCATTTACCTTTGTAAAAATGCTGCCTTTTTCATTTGTCTTTTTCATCATGCTGCCTCCTTTCTTGCTGGAGTCAGCTTCTTGAAGAACTTGCTTGTGCCTTCTCTTACTGTAGGAGCAGAGAATACAACAAGGATGATAACAACAACGGCCTTATATGCTGCAAGAGCATCTGACTGAACGTCAAACTTATAAAGAGTTGTTGTAAGGAACTGAATTACATATGCACCAAGGATTGAGGCCCACATGTTGAACTTACCACCTGAAAGGGCATTTCCACCAAGTGCTACAGCAAGGATGGCATCCATCTCAATATCTTTGGCTATAACTGAATAGTTGATAGTTGAAAGTCTGCTGACCTTGATAAGTGCTGCAACAGCAACGCAAAGTCCTAAGATTACAAAAGAGAGAATCTTGATCGCTGTAGGATTGATTCCGTTAAGTCTTGCAGATTTCTCGTTGATACCTACTGCCTGTGTATAAAGGCCAAGGTTTGTAAACTTAAGTACAAGTGCGATCACGATGATACATGCGATCATGATAAATACTGTTGTAGGAATCGGAATTCCCGGAATAACGCCGCCAAAATATGAGAATTTTGGATCTGGAACGATTGGAAGCTCGTTGTGGTTGATCCATGCAGCGATTGAACGTCCAGCTGTGAAAAGAATCAGCGTAGCGATCATAGGCTGAATCTTGAAAATAGCTACCAGTGAACCGTTGAAGAGTCCACAAGCCATTCCTACAAGGCAGGCAACAAGAAAAGCTACGATGATAGGTGCCTGAATTGTCTCAGGACGTGCAACACCACCGCAGAGGATTCTCAGCATAGCAGAACCAGCAATAGCTATAGTTGCACCAACTGAAATATCCTGTCCGCCTGAAGCAGCTGTAACAAGAGTCATACCGATTGCAAGGATACCAAGCTCTGAACCGAAATCCAGGATGGTTATTAAACTTCCGGATAACATAGGGTTTCCGGCATTGTTTGTTACTAATGTGATCTTAAAAAAGCTTGGATCGTTGATCAGGTTTATAAGTGCGAGAATCAGCAGCGCGATTACAGGAATAAAGAGCTGATTACTCACGATCCTTTTTAATATATTCTGATTTTTCATACGTTACTCTCCCCTGCTATCGTGCTCATAATCTTGCTCTGAGTCAGGTCTTCTCCAGATAGTTCCCCAACTACCTTTCTATCTCTCATGACTACTAACCTTGAGCACGTTCTCAGCATTTCATCCGTCTCAGAAGAAATAAAGGTTACGCTCATTCCCTCTTTTGCAAGCTCTAATACGAGCTTCTGAATATCTACCTTGGTTCCTACGTCGATACCTCTTGTAGGCTCATCAAGAATCAGATATTCGGGATGCATCAAAAGCCATCTGGCCAGAATAACCTTCTGCTGGTTACCACCGGAAAGAGACTTGATAGGTGTATCTGCAGATGCAGTCTTGATGTTAAGCTTTTTAATGTATTCATCTGCAAACTCATTAGCCTGGCGCTTACTAAATGGCTTAAAGAAGCCTGTAAGAACCTGATATGCCAGGATTATGTTATCTCTAACGGAAAGATCTCCGATGATTCCATCAATCTTTCTATCTTCCGGAAGATAAGCAATGCCTTTTTTCATAGCATCAATTGGCTTATTTATCTTAACCTTCTGCCCACGAACCTTAACAGATCCATTTATTACTCTGTCCGCTCCAAAAATCGCTCTTACGCACTCACTTCTACCGGATCCAAGAAGTCCTGTAAAGCCATTAACCTCACCTTTTTTGATATAAAAATCAAATGGCTTGATTCCGGCATTACTCTGAAGCTGCTCTGCCTCAAATACCTTCTCGTCCTTATCATCCCCGCTGTAGGCGCCTTCTTCGCCCTTTATATCTGACAGATCGTCCATCTCTTTGCCCAGCATCTTAGCTACCAGCTGAACTCGAGGAAGATCCTTTATTTCGTATTCACCAACAAGCTGTCCGTCACGAAGAACTGTGATCTTGTCGCATACCTCATAAACCTGGTCAAGGAAGTGTGTTACGAAGATGATTCCTACTCCCATGGCCTTAAGGTCTCTCATAAGTCCAAACAGCTTTTCAACTTCCTGCTCATCAAGAGAAGATGTAGGCTCATCCAAAATCAGAACCTTACAATCCATATCTACAGCTCTTGCTATAGCTACCATCTGCTGAACTGCGATGGAACAGCTTCCGAGCTGCTGAGTTGCTTTTGCCGGAATATCCAGCTTCTGTAAAAGGAGTTCTGACTCCTTGTTCATTTCTTTCCAATTGGTAAAAGCGCCTTCGCCTCTTCCAATAAACATGTTCTCAGCCACAGTCAGATTAGGGCAAAGAGTAATTTCCTGATAAACAGTACTAATACCCAATTTCTGTGCATCCTGTGGTGAATGTATCTGAACTTCCCCTTGACCCTGAAGGCTTATAGTACCCGCATCCTTGGAGTACACACCTGTCAGAACCTTTATAAGCGTTGACTTTCCAGCACCGTTCTCTCCCATAAGAGCATGAATCTCGCCCTCATTCAGGGAAAAATCAACATTCTGAAGAGCCTTAACACCTGGAAATTCTTTGCATATCCCCCGCATTTCCAGTACTCTTGATTCTTCCATAATCCAGTCCCTTTTTCTTCCCTATTCACTAAATAGCGGTGCGGTTCTCCTCTGTGAGGACTCCGCACCGCGCTAAATGTTATATATCATATATATTTTATATACGAATTACTACATACATCCAAAAATGTAACTTTTCGTCCCTATATCACTCAGATACCGTAGTTATCTACATCATCCTGTGTGATTGTTGTAGCATCGAAGCCCTTCTCATCCATGATGATTGTCTTCTGAGCAAGTGATCCGCCGCTCTCAAGAGTCTTGATGATATCATCGATGTAGCTAGCCTGGAATGGGTTACACTGTCCATCATAGTTCCAGTTCTGAGCAAGGAGCTCTTCAAGCGCCCACTTGTTGCAGTCGAAGCCCATAACAACAACGTCTTTGCCAACACCGTGTGAGATACCAGCTGCGTCAAGAGCTGCAACAGCGCCCTTAGCCATATCGTCGTTCTCAGCATAGATTACGTTGAAAGGTGTGCCAGCGTCGATAACTGACTGAACAATCTGCTGTGCCTTCTCTGCGTTCCACTCAGCTGTCTGCTGCTTAACGATATTCCAGTTAGCTTCTGCAGCAACCTTAGTATCAAGAGCACCACTACGTCCCTGCTGAGCTGCACTACCCATAACACCCTGGATATGGATTACGTTGTACTCAGAAAGATTCTGACCTGCAAGCCAATCAACAGCTGTCTGGCCTTCCTTAGCCATGTCTGAAACGATAGAAGCCTCATAGAGACTTGAATCAGCATCGATAGTACGGTCGAAAAGGATAACCTTTACGCCTGCGTTCTGAGCATCCTTAAGAACTGAATCCCAACCTGCTGTATCAGCTGCTGAAAGGAGAAGATAATCAACATCGTCCTGGATAAAGTTCTGAGCTGCCTGGATCTGCTCATCGTTCTTTAAGCTGTAAGCAAAAGAAGCGTCATATCCGTTAGCCTCAGTGAATTTAGCCTTAAGGTCAGCATCGTTAGCTGTACGATAACCAGACTCGTTAGGGTCGTTGTTGATAATACCAACCTTGATAAGTCCGCCTGATGCGCTTCCGCCATCTGACTTAGCTGCTGGCGCAGCACTTCCACAAGCAACAAGGCTAAGTGTCATTGCTGATGCCATGAGAATTGACAACACTTTCTTCATCATAACAAAAATCCTCCTAAAAACTTAATCTCTTTTACTAAGGCCTATTCCTTAGCTAAGATAATTGTAGCTTTCAGGAGGAAAAAATACATAGAAATTAACTCAAAAAGAGTTGATTTTTTTATTTTATTTTAATCTTGTTTCACTTTTTTACGTTTCCGGTTAAGATTTTCGGCAAATAAATTGTAACATCCGTTCCTTTGTCCAGTTTGCTGTCGATCGTAATGCCATACTCATCGCCAAAATTAAGCCTGATTCGCTCATTTACGTTGTACAGACCATAAATAGCACTCTTATCAGAAGACTCCTGTAAAAGACTATCTCTAACCTCTTTTAACCTGTTCTCATCCATTCCGGCGCCGTTATCCCTTACATGAATAGCGAATCCGTTCTCATTCTCAGCTCCGGTAATAGTGATCTTACCACCGCCCCTGCGGTTCTTAATGCCGTGATACAGCGCATTTTCTACAATAGGCTGAATCGTGATCTTTGGAATACTGTAATTATAGATATCTTTGGCCACATTTATCTCATAGGATAAAATGTCCTGATACCTTATCTGCTGGATTTCCAAATAACTTGTAACATGCTGAAGCTCTTCTTTTACAGACACTATCTCTTTTCCCTTATTAAGAGAAGTCCTGAAGAACTCAGACAAGCTGCCAACCATGCTCACAACCTGCTTCTGATTGCCGGACTCTGCAGACCATACGATCGCATCCAGCGTATTATACAGGAAATGCGGATTAATCTGAGCCTGAAGCAGCTCAAATTCGGCTTTTCTCAGCTGTTTCTGTTCCTCTTTAACCTGCTCCTCAATAGGTCTTGTGATCCAAACAGGCATCCATAGAGATATCAGAACAATGCATGCCAACAGGAACACAAAGATAACAATTGATATTTCTAACGCTCTGCTAAAAAATGCTCTGTTCTCAGCCTGAGTTACCTGTAACTGCTTATTTTCGTAATATATATATTCGTTAATTGTCTCCTTTAAAAGAGCTGTAACAATCTGAACATCATTCTCCCAGATCAGCATATTTGCTTCATATCTGTTCTCATATTCAAGATTTTCCTTGATTCTGTCTGTATAAGTCTCCAGATTGTTCAGATACTTCTCAGCGCTTGCAAGCCTTTTCTGATTATCGTGAGTATCCGTATAGTCCTTGAGGCCATTTACAACGCCCTTAGCATCGCTTAACAGCGTAGGAAGATTGGAATTCTCCCAGGTAACATTACCTACAATTAAAAGATATGTCTCGTAGTCGAAATCGTCTTTGAAATCCAAACTGAACTCACTGGCTGCAACCACTGAACTCAGCATGTCTTTGTATCTCTCGTTGGTCATCCAAAAGCTGTGGAACGCATAGAGCATAAACACCAGATTTGGGATCAAAAGAATCATATAGGATATTCGAATCTTATTAGCTAGCTTGTAGTCATGCTTATTTGTACTTTTGCCAAATATCACCTTGCTGCCTCCATCTGCATGCCACTTCTATATTGCGTAGTAGTAACACCCTGGGTCTTTTTGAACAAATATGAAAAATAGTGCGGATCCTTGTACCCTACCAACATAGCTATCTCGTTGCTCTTCTTGGAAGTAGTGCAAAGGAGCCTTTTAGCCTGTTCCATTCTATAATCGGTCAGATACTTGATAAATGGTTGCCCTGTTTCCTGCTTAAATACTGCGCTCAGATGATTAGGTGAGAAATTAACATGCGCTGCCAGTGTATTAAGGGACAACTCATCCTCAGCGTAATGTTCTTCAATATAAGAAAGAGAATCCTTGACCATGTCATGATACTTGCCAGAATAGTTGTTATCTCTGATTCCTATGGCAATCCTGATTGTCTCGACCAGGTAATCTCTGGTTCTGTCCTCATCTGCCAGAATCTCAGGAGTAGGTACTGCCATCTCCTCATCTAGCTTGTCTCTGTCGACTCCAAGGTCATTTTCCACGAAATCAGCCACGCAGAAATAGATGTCCATTGCGATATACTGCCTCAGCATCGTAGATTTGATGGCATTATTGCCCATTCCCTTGAAGAACTCGTCCAGAAACACCTCTGTTTCAGACTCATCTCCGCGTCTAAGGAACTCTTTAATGTGCCTTCTGTCTATATGCTTGGGATCAATTGTTGATAAAATAATGTTCTCATTTACTGGCTGAAGCTCTTTTTCCGAGCCCCAAAGGAACCCATTATCAGAAGTAAGGTAAATATGCGCATAAGCTCTGCTAGCCCAGTTAAAGGAATCTGGTATCTCTGTGATTCTGCCTGCGCACTGACCCACTCCACCAAAATATCGCATGTTATGATATTTGCTCATAACCGCTTCAATCGCGCTTATACTGCGCTTTATAGACTCTGTAATCTTCTCTTCTGATTCACCTCTGAACAAAAGAGCTATACCTTCTACATTCAGGTCAAAAAAGATAGCGCCCTCTTTGTCAGCAATCTCGCAGATGCTGGTCTCTGCATCCAGAACGCTTCCTGAATACTCAAAAGCATCGTGTCTTGTAGACCACAGCTTTAAAAGAATTACATTGTAGCATGGTCCTGAAATATCTATGCCAAGCTTCTTGGCGCCTTCCAAAAGCTCAGGAAAGCTCCTGCCGCCCTTTAAAAGGCTCCTGAAGAACTCAAGCTTATCCAGCTCTATTCTCTCCTGCATTTCAGCCTCATAGCGAAGGGCAACTTCTCTTTCCTGCTTCTTTTCTTCAACCTTTTCAGCAATAGCATCAACCTCTTTTAACAGGTTATCTCCGCTAATAGGTTTAGATAAGTAGCAAGAGACGCCAATTCTGATGGCCTCTCTTGCATACTGAAAGTCTTCGTATCCAGTTAAAAGAATGATCTCAATCCATGGATATTCTGCCTTGATCAGACGGCTCAGCTGTAATCCGTCCATAAATGGCATTTTGATATCGGTAATCACAATATCAGGCTGCTCTTTCTGTATCATCGAATAGGCAATCTCCCCGTCTGACGCCTCTCCACAGAAATCGTAACCGTGTGCTTCCCAATTGATATTATTCTTGATCCCCTCTCTGACGACAAACTCGTCCTCCACTAAAAACACCTTCATCATACTCTTCCCAACAAATCCCCAATTACTAAATATTACGCCTTAATCAATTGCTAGCCACAAACTCATAATCATGCTCATCTGTGCGAACAGCGCTAACTATAAGCCTTCTATCCTCTTTTGACGTACATGTCGCAAGTGTGATCACATGGTCTGATTCTGTAGCTTCTATGCCTGTTTTACGGAATGAACCACCCTCTATATCCTGAAGCATTTCCCACATGCCCTCAGGATTCTTGCCGTAAACCCAAAAAACGTCATGGTTGTCAGGCACTTCTTCGTAAGCAAATATCTGATATCTATAAACTCCATCCTTGGTAAACACCTGGAAATACTGGTGTTCGTCATAATATGACGCATCTGTCTTATAATATCTAAGCTTACCAAACATGGATAGATCACGCATATTATGGCCATAAATAAGGCTATGTGGATCTGAAAAATCAGGTGTGGATTCTCCATCAAGGAAAATCGCGCCGGCTTTCGCTTTTTCACCATTATAGGAAGTGCTAAGATACTTGGTATTGTCCCCAGAATACATTATAGGATAGCTGATATCCTCATTCTCAAAGTATATCCATCCTATCACATCTGGGTACTCTTCGGAAAGAGTATCCATCTCAACGCTGGCCTCATCCCACCAAACTGTGTTCTCAGCATTGACTGTTTCAGTCTTATCTGTAACTACAGGCAACTGCTGTGTTTCCTGTACAAAAGTCTTGTTGGCCTTTTCATATGTCCTCTCAGACCTATGATACTCAAGAGACGTTACGATCAGTACTCCTGCGGCTATCAGCACAACAACTCCGCTGACAGCAAGTGCCAGATCACGTCTTTTTTCATTGACCTTTCTGGCCAAAAACTTAACAACCGTCACGATCACAAGCCCTACCAGAAGAAAGAAACGCGTTATCTTCCTGACTGTCTTGTTATTAGAAAACTTAACCTTACCTTCCTTAGCACGGGAATACAGATTGCAGCTAAACACTACAAGTGCACTAACTAAAATCAGTACCCACAGCCAAACTGGTGGAAGTGTATCATTCGTACGAGCAGCGCGAGCGCCATTTACATCGCCCTCTTCTTCCTCATCGTCAGCATCTTTTCCTTCGCCGTTAACAAATCCAGCATAAAGAGTTAAATCCTTAGTTACCGGTGTATCGAAGTTATACAACGTCTTGGCCGTCTTATCAGAGTACCATCCCTTGAAAGTATATCCCTCTTTTACCGGATCAGCTGGTCTGGCAACTTTATCACCCTCTGATACCTGAACTGTAGTAGTTGGTGTAATGCCGCTGAATGTTACGGTATAGGTCTTTCCATAATATGCAGTCAGCGTCATGTTCGCTGTAACAGGAGTGTTAAAGTCATACGCTGTTGGCTTAGTAGAAGACGTTGTTGATGTAGATGAAGATGTCGAAGTCGCCTTATACCAAAACTGAGCTGTTACACCATTCTTAGTAGGCATACTCTCAGGTGCAGAAACTTTTTCACCTTCTTTTACATTAACTGTCCATTTGTTTGTTCCATCGTTAAAGGTTACTGTATAGTAGTTTTCTGGCTTATAAGCAACGCCGTATGTAGAGAACTTTCTAGTATAGACATAAATCTTACCCGCATCTTTGTCTATTCTATAAGTTCCATCAGCACCAGAAGTACTATTACTGAGCTCAGAAACGGATGAATCATGATATCTATATACCCTGATATCTTCCTTCTTCTCAAAGTTATATGCTATTTCAATGACAACATTATTATCGATTTCAGAAAGTGTAACACCTTTTGTGTCATCATTTTTATATGATTTTACATTTACATCAAAATACTCTGCAGTGTAAGAAGTACTTGTACTACTTGTAGCACTTGTAGTCGAACCAGTAGTAGAAGTACTTGTACTGGTCTTATTATACTTCGGTAAAGCATTTGAAATGGCTGATCTTCCAGCTGTTAAAGCACTTCCGAACCTAAGCTGTACTTCTACCTTGTCATCTACATCTCCAAGCTCTGACTTCTTAGCCTCAGTAATCAAGCTGTCATCACTAGTTAATCTTAAAGTCTTTATAGTTGAACTAACGCTGTATGTATTTGAATTACCAGTCTTAACAACAGGTTTCAGTATACCATTTGTTGTTGCATCACCGACCGAAATATCAAAGTTTATATTGTCAGTAACATTGGTCCATGAAAGCCTTACTGCAGGTAAATCACCTTCAATTATTTTTGACTCATCCGGAATGCTTGTATCTTGATAAGGTGGTCTATTTGTCGTAGCCCCTACATAATACTTGAAATATGTAGTCTTGCTCGGATAGATAAGTACTGAAGGAACACTTACACCGTTATTAACATTAAATTGGGCATCGTAGTCACTCTTTGCCGCAACAATACCTATCTCTTCTAACTTATCGTTTTTGTCTAATGAAACATATGATGTGTTATTTAGAGAATCCGCAACATTGCAATTTGCTCCGACTGCGACATTAGTGTAATTAGTTTTGGGTTTTGCTTCCACATGTAGAGTATTATTTCCATCGAAACTATAATAAACATGATCAAAATTATAAAAATAGTCATCATATCCTATACCACTCAGTGTTGCTGTAGATGGATCACTAAAGAATCTCCATCCACTACCACTACTAGTAGTCTGAATCATATTCTTTCCAGTTTTATCAGTACCTACTACATCAAATACTATCTTCTTATCACTCGGATGATTCGAATCAGTCTTATCTACAACAGTATAAGCAACTGTTCCATTGCTTATATAGCATTGATCAGCTGTTCCACATTGATCTGTCCATGTTCTCTTATCTGTTTTAGGTGTTATTACCTGTACACCCACACTGGCTTTACCATCCACAACGCACCTAAACCAGTGTACACCATTACCAAAATCTGTGGTTTTAGAATAATAGTATTGAGTATTTGCTAGAGGGATGTCGCTCCAATAGCCATCTGATCCGTTTGTACTGTTTGTAGATTCCTGCCATTGATATAATACTGTTCCTGATTCCCCAACCGAAACTGGCATAAACAATCTAAACATTTTACTATCCAGCAAATCAGCAGTAGGATATCCCTTATTTAATAAATCAGCTCCCGTCTTACTCTCATTTTCTAGTATCAAGGAATACGTTGTTGTGCCATAAATAACGGTAATAGTCTTCTCAACTCCAGCAAATGGTCTTTTTATGATTAAAAAGAAATCGCCAGAGGTCGATTTCTTGTAGCTATCATTTTCTGTCTCAGCTTCACCAGAACCATTCTTCTCTAGTTTTTCTTTATAGAGATAATCTTTGTCTGCATCGCTAATAACTACATCCGAAATATTTGCTGAACTAGAAAATTTTTCATCAAATATCTTTTCTAAGTTAATAGCAGCCGTACTATATGGATTATTTAATGTAATAGTCGTGTCAGCGTTCTCTATTCTTTTAAACACAACTTTATATGCTGAGAACCCTTCCGTCGCAGCCTCAAGCACCTTCACATCCTCAAACTCCACAACCTCAGCCTCAAGCTTCTCAGCCTTAAGCACAGAATTCTCATCGTAGATAGTGAGCACACGCTCTTTTTCGCGCTCGCCACCAAGAGCCACAGCTTCTACTTCCTTTGGCTCCTCTTCTACTTCTTTTTCATCTATGATGTGATAAATCTCAGCTTCGAGAGTCTCGTCTTCAACCTCAGCTGTTTCAAAAGAAACCACAACACGGCCCTTTTCTGTGTCAGGCTGTACCTCGTAGCCCTCTTTGTCCTTAATTGTGATATCAAAAGTGTACTCTTTTACAACGTTCTCAGACTCAAGCTGCTCGTCAACTACCTCTTTTACCTTCTCTTCGTCTTCAGCAGCAAGCTTCTTGGCAGTTACTCGTGAGCCCTCAGGGAATACGCCCTTGTCAGCTCTTACGCGGATTGTAACGTCGTCAACAACCGCCTTTTCATCGAATGCATAGAAGTCATCGGTAACAGTAACCGTGATAATTGGAAGCTCATCTTCCACGTAATATGTATCAGGAATCAGCAGAACTGGTGTGAAAAGATATATCGCACCCTCTTTATCTGCCACGAACTCTTCTACTCCATTGTTGTACTCAGGCTCTAGAATCCACTCAACATCAGAAATCTGCTCAATGCTCACGCCTTCTTTCTGAGCCTTGGTCTCTTTAGCATCTGCAGCATATGCTACAGCTGGAATTCTAAAGGTGTTCTTGAACCAGGAAACAAGGCTTTCTTCTGAGGTGGCCTCTGTAGACTCCTCTGCGCCTGATTCTGTAGTGTCCTCTTCAGGAACATCTATTACTTCTTCGCTACTGCCCGCATCTGAGTTTGTGTCCTCTTCAACAGGTGTATCTATAGTTGGAGCTTCTTCATCTTCTATTGTGCTTGTATCACCAGAGTAAAGCTCTTCTTCGTAAGTCTCTTCTTCGCTAAGCTCGCTTGAAGCATCCGATGGCGCTATTTCCTCTCCATTCTCGTCAAAGAAAATAATCTCTTCTCCTGAATCCTCAGAAGCTGCTGCATCACTTTCATCCTCAGAGCTGCCCTTTTTCGCGCGCTCTTCCTCTTCCTGCTCAGCCTGTTCGCGTTTCAAACGTTCTCTTTCCTGCGCAAGTCCTCTTTCAATTCGCTCATCATGCTCATAATCAGCTTCTACCGCTACTTCAAGTGTATCCGGCAGTTCCAGATCCTCAAGGCTTCCCCCAACCCTGACTTTCTGATTAGATATATTTTCTGGCAGATCGGTAAAATCAGTTATCTTATAATAGCTGATACCTTCCTCGCCGTAGGCGTTTTCATTCTCTTTTTCCTCTGCTACAGATGAAGCTTCCGTGCTGGCAGCACTAGAAGACTCCGCTGCACTGTTATTAGCCGCAAAGGATGTAACACCAATGTTGGAAAAAAACAAGACTCCTGCAATTAGAATAGACACAACACGCTTTTTCATACCCTATCTCCACGCATAAAAAGAATATAATTTCCCAGATAATATTTTATTACATTATCGGATAAATTTGTCGAAATTTTATTCTTTTTTTAGAAAATCTTGGGACCACTTTTTCGATAAAACTAGGTCAAAACAGATTTTAGACTTTATTTAGATACGTAATTGTCTGTATATGGTACACTTTTCTTGTATAGTGAAGGATTATCGGCATTTGGAGCCTATATGAAAAAAGTAATTGCTGCATTACTTACAATTTCATTAATTCTGGTTTGCTTATATTTCGGACTAAGGCCACAGCCAGAGCCTGTTACTGAGGTAACAGGGCTAATTGATGCGCCCACTCTTGACGACATTCACACCGATGATGGACAGACAATTGTCGGTATATCTATGCCCGACAGGCTCTTAGAGCGTTGGAACAAGGATGGGTCTTATTTACGTGCGCAATTTGAGAAAAAAGGCTGCAAAGTGCTACTCCGCTACGCAAATAATCTTATAGATACGCAGATTGATGACATCGTCGACATGATACGTGAAGGCGCCGATCTTCTCGTAATTGCAGCAGTTGATGGCTCTGCTCTTACAGAAGTTCTTGACCTTGCCAAGTCCGCAAACGTCCCAATTATCGCCTACGACCGCCTTATAATGGATTCAGATGTTGTAGATTACTATGTTTCTTTTGACAACTATAAGGTAGGAGTATTGCAGGCTCAGTATATTATCAGGATTCTGGATCTTGCTCATTCAGAAAAATCCAAGCATATAGAATTCGTTACAGGAGACCCTGTTGATAATAACGCTCGTTATTTCTACAATGGCGCAATGGACACGATTAAGCCCTATTTAGATTCACAAAAACTCATTTCATTGTCCGGTCAGGTCAATTTCTATGAAACAGCTACAGCCCAGTGGTCTACTGATATTGCGCAGCAGCGTCTGCAAATCATCTTGAACTCCTATTATCCCGAAGGTATAACGCTGGATGCAGTTCTTTGTGCTAACGATTCTATGGCTCTTGGTGCTGCCAGAGCCATAGAATCTGATTATTCATCAAAAAATCCTGTCGCCATAACGGGACAGGATGGTGATATCGCTAATATCTATAATATTATCAACGGAACCCAGGGAATGACTGTATTCAAGGCTCTTAGAGAAGAATCTGTCGTTACTGTTGCCCTTGGTCTTGCTCTTTTAGATGGTAAAAGACCTGACGAAGACCTTATTGCTGATTCCCAATGGGACTTTAAATGTTCCTATAACACAACAGATTACAACAACGGCAAAAAGGTTGTAGCATCTTATCTGCTAGAGCCCATCACAATTACTGCTGATAACATCGAAACACAACTATTTGATACGGGTTATTACAGGCGTAACTCAGCCGGCCTTATTTATGCTGCTAAATAAGGTATATCCGTCTCTGCCATTCTCTTTTGTCACATAAAGCGCTCTATCTGCGCATTCCATGAGTTTATCCGGATCAGACTCATCTTGAGGATATGTAGCACACCCTATGCTGACTGTGATGTACAGCTTTCCTGCTGATGTTTCCAGTCCTTCCTTCATAACATTCATGATAGCTTCGCATATTGACTGTTCTCTACCCATTGTAGGGTCATAGAAAATTGCACAGAACTCGTCTCCACCCAGTCTCCCAAAGATCTCGACCTTGTCAGTCAACGTCTGGAGTCTTTGCGCAACTATCTTAATAACCTCGTCGCCCACCTTGTGTCCATAGGTATCATTGATGTTTTTAAAGTGGTCTACATCCATCATAACAAAGCCATATGGCGTCTGTGTCGCATCCACTTGCGCTATTACTTCCATGATCCTAAGTCTGTTCGGCATCTGGGTAAGGAAATCCGTTCTCGCAATTCTGGACCTTCTCCTGTTCGAATAATACAAATGCCCTATAATTACCATCATCAAGATTGCGATAATAATGACCAGATTGCTAAGAGTCTTGTTCTCGCGATAGAATTTGGCAAAACTCTGATGCTCATTGATGATAACTGAGCCCTGCGGGAGCTGACTGTATCTGATGTTGTATTTATCAAGCGCCTCCTGATCAAAATATGGCGTAGTTACCGTTGCGGTTTTAAGTGGCATATCATCAGGATCTGCGCCCATAAGTATCTCTTTTGCCGCCGTTCCGGCTATGAATCCCGAATCATAATACGAATATGATATTCCTCCGAACACCCCGTGGCCTATATCAGAGGATGACAATCTGAATATTGGAACATTTTGGACATTATCACTGATAAAATCGGATGCATTTTTAAGCGAATAGCTAATTTTATCCCCATCCAGACCAAAATCAAGGAAGAGAATAATATCATCCTCTCCTAACGCATTTAAAGCCCGTTTTAGACCGTTTTGAGTATAATACGAGGTATTTATTATCTTGCTCTTAATTTCGCCGTGCTGGTCCTTAAATTTCATAAATTCCACATAGTCGCCCTGACCAGTAACCGTGGAGTCTGTAATTACCACAAGATTATTTCTATTAGGGAAAAGAGCTTTCATGAGCTCATAGTTGCTCTCAAAATCCTGATTTTCCGCGATTCCAGTGGCATTTCTCATAGCAGCAGCCGTTGTGGCCTCAGTAATATTGTTGATTCCCATGAAAACCATAGGAATATCTGGAAAAAGCTTACTTCTGTTGTTGATCGCGTATCTAAGGGCCGGATCATCTGCAACAGCGATAAGGTCAAAGTTTCTCACTGAAAAGATCTTATATCTGAGGTACTTGTCGAAATTACTAATATCTGTAGCACCATAAAACTGCTGCGCTTCCATGAAATCATAGTTGATCTCGACATTAATACCCTCTACGCCATCCTGAAAACCTCTAAATGTTTCTGGAACACCTGCGGCCGAAAAGCCATAAGAAGAAATAAAAAGAATATGAAATTGCCGCTCTAAAGAATCCTCTGCATTTGCTTTAAATGTAGTGGCACATACTGCAAAAATAATGCTGTATGCAATTAGAACAGCACATTTCAAAATACGTTTCATGGTATAATTTTATACCAATTATAGTCAGTCGGCAATCATGGAACGATTGTCTGAAGAGCCTTGATATCGCCCTTTATTTCGAATTTTCCTGTTGAAGCTTCTATGAATACTGAATTACCTTTTTTAACATCATAGCTCTTTTCTCCGGCAGAAATTGTTCCCTGGCCTTCTGTTACCAATATGCTGACAAAAGAGCTGTCGTCTGCAACATAGCTATATGGCTTATCTGCTGAAGTTTCTATCTTATCTACACAGAAAAACTCGCAGCTCACCATGTGCTCGTCTGGAGATACATATTTCTGTGGCTTTTCAATCTTGGTCACATCAATAGACTGCTGAATATGGAGCTGTCTTGGCTTACCATCTGCACCAACACGTCCGTAATCATATATTCTGTAGGTTACATTTGAATTCTGCTGAATTTCTGCTATTAACAGGCCAGCCCCAATAGCATGAAGTGTTCCTGGAGAGATAAAGATTATATCGCCAGGCTTAACATATTCCTTGTGGAGCACGTCTGTAAGCGTATTATCTTTGATTCTCTGCTCGAATTCCTCTTTAGAAATCTCTTTTTCAAAGCCCTGGTATAGATATGCGCCTTCTTCTGCCTCCAGCACATACCACATCTCAGTCTTACCATACTGATTCTCATGCTCAAGAGCATAAGCATCATCTGGATGAACCTGAATCGAAAGAGCCTTACTAGCATCTATAAGCTTGATCAGAATTGGAAAATCCTTATATTTCTGACAATTTTTACCAAGAATTTCTGTACCTTTCTCTTTAATAACATCAGAAAGAGTCTGTTTTTCATGAATATCGCCTGTTATTATAGACATTCCATCCTTATGGCATGACAAAGTCCACGCCTCAGCACAAATCTCTCCTGAATATTCGACGTTATATTCGTCTACAAGCTTGTGTCCTCCCCACAGGTAATCCTTGCAGGCAGGTTTTAATACATACATTGACATTTTGCATTACCTCTCTTTAACCTATGGAATTATAGTCGGCTGCAAAAAATTTATCAACTACTCATTTGTTATTTTACTACCATCTTCATGTATAATTATGTTGTTTACTATTTTTTCATATACTAGCTTATCTTTTTATTTCATGTTATACTCTTGACTCGTATCGCAAATTTTTAGAAAAAGGATGTTTTATGAATACCAAAGAAAACAAAATGGGTGTAATGCCTGTCAAACAGCTTATTGTCTCTATGTCACTTCCTATGATGATCTCAATGCTTGTTCAGGCATTGTACAACGTTGTAGATAGCGTTTTTGTTGCTAAGATCAGTGAGGACGCGCTTACTGCTGTAACTCTTGCATTCCCAATGCAGAACCTTATGATTGCACTTGGTTCAGGTACAGGAGTCGGTGTAAATGCACTTTTATCCAGATCCCTTGGAGAAAAGAAATTTGAGAATTCCGATGCCGCTGCAAACACTGGACTTCTTCTTACTTTCTTTAATTATATTGCCTTTCTTCTGATCGGTATTTTCATTGCACCTGCATTTATAGCTACACAGACAAACAGTGAAACCATCAGAGCTTATGGAGATCAGTATCTTACTATAATCTGCTGTCTTTCCTTTGGAGTATTCTTTCAGGTAATGTTTGAAAGACTTCTGCAGTCTACCGGCAAGACTATTTATAGTATGATTTCTCAGTCTACTGGCGCTATTATCAATATCATCTTTGATCCACTTCTTATTTTCGGAATTGGACCATTCCCTGCACTTGGTGTTGCCGGAGCCGCTTACGCAACTATCTTAGGACAGCTTGTAGGTTCTTCTATCGGTCTTTTCTGTAACCTCAAGTTTAATAACGATATTCACATAAGTTTCAAGAAGATCATCGCTCCAAAGGCTCATATCATTAAGGAAATCTACTTTGTTGGTGTACCTTCAATCCTCATGATGTCTATTGGATCTGTAATGACTTACCTTATGAATCTGATCCTCGGCTCATTCAGTTCAACAGCAACAGCTGTATTTGGCGTATATTTCAAATTACAGAGTTTCTTCTTCCTTCCTGTGTTTGGTCTCAACAACGGTCTTATCCCTGTTCTGGCTTACAATTACGGTGCACGCAACAAGGACAGAATCAAGGAAGCTCTTAGCTTTGCACTTTTGCTCGCAGTATCAATCATGATTGTTGGTACAGCTTGTTTTTTGACCATTCCTGGTCTCCTTCTTACATTGTTTAATGCATCAGAAGACATGGTTAAGATCGGCATTCCAGCTCTTAGAATAATCAGTCTTTCTTTCCCTGTTGCTGGTGTTTGCATAGCTATGGGTTCAATATTCCAGGCTTTCTCAAGAAGTTTCTACTCTTTGATAGTTTCTGTTGGCCGTCAGCTTGTTGTACTCATACCTGTTGCATTCCTTTTAGCTCAGACCGGAGTCCTGTCAAATGTTTGGTGGGCCTTCCCTATCGCAGAGATAGCATCTTTGATTCTTTCCACATTCTTCTTTAGGAAACTGTACAAAGAGACTGTATTTACGATGTAATTCTTAAAAAATGTCTTGATATCCATGGTCTTTAAGAATTATGCACTAAAAACCGCTATAATTTTTGGCACTTTTTCGAATTTAGCTACTTGTATGGTGCATAAAATGGGTGTAGAATTTTACTTGGTAGTAAAAAATACTCAATTTGAGGGAGGTATTAAACCATGAATAAGACAGAACTCGTTGATGCTATTGCAAAGGAAACTGGTCTTTCTAAGAAGGATTCAGAGAAGGCTGTTAAGGCTTTCACAGAGACTGTATCTAAAGAGCTTAAGAAAAAGGGCAAAGTTCAGCTTGTTGGCTTTGGTACTTTTGAGACAGCTAAGAGAGCAGCTAGAACTGGTAAGAATCCTCAGACTGGCGCAGCTATCAAGATTCCTGCAGCTACAGTTCCTAAGTTTAAGGCTGGTAAGGCCCTTAAGGACGCTGTAAACGGCAAGAAGAAATAATTTAGATTTAAATGCTAAAGCCCTTAGAGCTTGACTCTAGGGGCTTTTCTAATTTGCGCTTATATGCATTTTAAAAGGACGGTTCCAGATGGAATCGTCCTTTTAGGTAGTAAACCTTATCTTCTTGCCTTGAGGGCCTCTTCTAATTGTTTGTGCTGCTGATATATGTCCATATTACGCAACATATCCTGCTCTATAAGGCTTCTGATATACTTGGTAGCTGACATGTTAGATGCCTTAGCCATATGCTCTACATAGTCTCTATAACCTCTGATATCAAGAAGAAGGAATTTCTCTTTCTCATATCTGCTCTTATCCTGTTTAGGCTGTCTGCCTGTTGTCTTAGGCTCATTATAAGCTGGCATAACTGGCTGCTGCATTACAGGCTGCTGATAAGTATTAGGAACCTGATACTGCGCTGTCTGTACTGGCTGAGGCTGTACAGGCTGATATGTCTGATACTGTGGTGTCTGGATATTCTGAACAGGAACTTGCTGTGTATACTGCTGAACTTGAGGGTCTGGAACATACTGCTGAACAGGTACATTCATCTTAGGTTCTGGCTCAGCTACAATATTATCAATCTGAGCAACTTTCTCGCCCAGCATTTCTGCTACTACTGGGACCTCTGATCTATTGATTACGGTCTCTTCCTGTACTACAGAAACCTTAGGAGTCTCTGTATTCGTTTTTTCTACTGTTACAACTGGCTGAGTTACCTTTTCAACCTCAATCTTTGATTCTACAGGCTTTTCTGGTTCTGCCTTTTTAGAAGTCTCTGATTTTACTGGCTTTTCTGTAGGCTTCTCAACCTTTTTAGCACTAGCACTCTTAGACTCACTTGAATCTCCATTCCTGCTAAGTGGAGTCATTCCCGCAAACAAACCTGTTGAAGCTCTATTAGCTCCGCCCTTTAATCTGTCAGCCTTACTAGCCATTACTCACCCTCCTCTAAGAACTCATCAATAAAATCATCGTAGTCTCTTGCTGCAGAAGAACCTCCTGCATATTCAAACAGATCCATCTTCATAGTCTGTGCCTCTTCTACTGAAACGTTAAGACGAATCCTTGATTTGAACACTTTGGTATTAAGAAGCTGCGCCTTCTCTTCTATATCACCGATCCAAATCTTGGCATTAGCTGTATTTCTAACCTTAGTTACGAGAATACCATCTACTCTCAGCTTATCATTAGTATAATCATGAATCTGATCAATGAACTTGTAGAGTCTTGATAATCCCTGAAGTGAATAAGCACCTGGCTCCAAAGGAATAATGACCTCATCTGCAACTGTAAGGATATTCATAAGCACTACACCAAGAGCAGGGCTACAGTCGAACACGCAGAAATCATAATCCTTCTCAATATCTTCAAACGCTTCCTTGATAAGTCTCTCTCTTCCAAGTCCGGCAAAGGACATATCGGCTGAAGCAAGATCAATACCACCTACAATAAGGTCTAGATTCTCGGAAATAGGAATAATGGCATCATTTATATTCTTTCTCTTAGCCATTACCTCAAACAACTTAGCTGGTACATGCTCATAGAAATAATCCTGCTGTTCCTCTGTAAGCTTCTCAATATCCTCTGGATCAGGATCTATCTCATTTAAATCGATTCCAGCAGACATAGAAAGGTTTTCCTGTGGATCTGCATCTACTACAAGAACCTTGTAGCCTCTTTTAGCAAGGCCTACAGCCATTGCATAACTAGATGTAGTCTTGGCTACTCCCCCTTTTTGATTACTGAATGCAATTATTCGCATAACTCCTCCTAAAATATATAACTTATATAAGAAAAATAATATCAATAAAGCTCTTATATTATCCCTATGAAATTATATTCTATTTCTTATTTAGATTCAATATATAATATCATAAATATAATTCATTTATATTATCTATGACATTGATGTTATTATTCATATATTTATTATAGCCAATCTATAATATACATATGTTATATATCATAGTGCTTATGTATCTAAAAGATATAATACATATATGTTATATATCTATATATGTTATGCAACTTATATATCTAATACCTTCAAAAATATATTTTATTCATGTTATATATAATATATATTCAACCATTATCGTTTAATGCCTTTATATATGTTATATATAAAACCAATGTGCAGATATCTGGTTTTTATGTTATATATCTTATATATATTTATTTTCATTTTCATTCTGTTGCTTCATCCAAATTCCAAGTATCTGGATCTGTTAAAAAATCATTAAATTTGCTTCAAATGTTATATATCTTATATAATATTATTATTTACTGTAAGTCGTCACAAAACCTGCATTTCCCTACATTTTCGCTTGTTGTATCAATTTGTAGCAATTCAATGATTATATATATGTTATATATCATTATAGATTGTATGTTCATTCTATTTCATAAGCTCAATAAATAAATATAATAATTAACCTATATCAGATATTTAATTCGATAAGTATCGATTATTTCATATGATATATAACATCTATATATCATATATTGGTGCTATGTCATCTATTCTATCATAAATATATTATATATTTTATATGAAATATATTTTGCATTTAAATTGATATAATAAATATGTTATATATTATCTATATCTAATATGTATTATATCATTGCTATATTTTATATTTATATTAGATATATATATTATTCATATCTCATATTTATATATATTTTATACATTTTATATGTTAAAAATATTAATTATATATTCTATATTTTAATTATTATATATATTGTTATTAATATATATCTATTATTCATTGTAAATATTAATAATATATGATATAATATTCATGTCATAAATATTATATATTTTCAATATATGTATGATATCTGATTTAGGTTATTTATTATATTTATTATATATAGTGGATATAACATAAAGAATATAATTCAATAAATACCATGCATTTATGATCTGGAAGTCCAGATTTATATCCGACAAAGGTAAATATAATTGTAGCTAGGTATATGATACCTATTAACATTAATTTTTATCAATATATGTAGTGATATTAATCATTTTTCTTTATTTTGCGTTATTTTGAAATCAGAAGACTAATTTATCGTTGTGAAGTTCTAAAAATAGAATTATCAAATTATAAATAATCTGTAAAATTCGCTACCAGAGAAATGCAATTTTAATATAATATTTTTGCAAGTTTTAATGTCGCGTAGTTGAGCCATTTATCGATATCTTTAGATATTTATGATATTTAAATAATAAATGTATGCATACTAACTTGCATTTATATAAAAAGTACAACAAATTTTAATTTTATAATAACTATGATATTTACTGTATTTATCAATGTTTATGTGTAATATTAATTCTTCAGTTGATATTATATGTTATCTTTTTTAAATATAATATCCAGATTAAATATTATTAACCTTTACGGTCAATATTGACA
>JAEEGF010298439.1_pt1 | contig 24339 bp, 33 predicted proteins | sample 9134171 | NCBI WGS metagenome assembly JAEEGF01 (sample SAMN16246542, study PRJNA631951) | gut metagenome | biome: gut microbiome; feature: rumen; material: AP-attached | host: Bos | place: Iran: Karaj | collected 2018-10
TTTACCATATTGGACGTTTAACAATTAGCAATATGAATGTATGGATATAGTAATTTCTGCAGGTGTAGTTAACATTGCCTCCAAAATAGCTGAATATTTTGGCTTGATAGAAAGTGTATCAACTAATGTCAGAAGATTATTGCATCAGGCATTCAATAGTGCTAAGGATAATCTTGAATATGCAAGAATCTCTAAAGGGAATAATCAAATAGATTATGTTAAACGTGCAAAAGATTGTTTTGTAGATGCTATTGCGGTTGAGGAAAATGAAAACAAGATACTTGCTTTGGCCGGCTTGTCTATGTGTCAATATTTTCTTCAAGATATAGATGGGGCACAAAGGAGCCTAGATAGGATTCGTGAAGTTCATTTATCTATTGCAGAGAGAATGAGATTCAGGGCGATGGATGCGACAAGAGCCGTGATAGATTTAAATCCTGTAAACTACTTTGTGTTCAAGGTGATGTCCAAGAAGCTGCTTAAAATTGATTATTATGATATATCCTTATTGCATAAACGAGAAAATGAATTTGAAGAGATGAAAAAGAAAGCAATTCAAATCAATAGTAAACTTATTGGACAACAATGATAGCAATATTGTCATATATTTCAGCACCGATTATTGGTGGTATTATTGGTTATATTACCAATGATATAGCAATTCGTATGCTTTTTAGACCGCATACAGCCAAATATCTGTGTGGTATCAAGATTCCTTTTACACCGGGTATTATTCCAAAAGAAAAAGGGAGGATTGCTGAAGCTATCGGTAGTGCAATAAGTCAGAATTTAATGAATCAAGAGGTTTTACAACGCTATCTTCTTTCTGATGAAATGACTCGGAAAGTAAGAAAGTCTGTTGAAGACTTCTTGGTTTCCCAGAAAAGCAATCGGGAAAGCGTGAGTGTTTTTCTCAAACAATACTTCTCTGAAGAGGAGTTACAGGGTGTTGTGGCAAGTGTCAATGCTGATTTGACGAACCAAATACATACTAAGTTGCAGGATTCAGAAGTTGGAAAGAACGTTGCTCATATAGTGGTTGAGAATGTTATTGACAGAATGAAGTCAATGGACCCAACAGTCTTTCTGAATGAAGTTTTTGAAGGTCTTGGTAGTATAATGGCGGCTGGAATTAATATGGCTGGGGGAAATATTCTAAAAAAGTTCTTCTCATTGCTAAGAGAGCCCGCAGAAAACATGTTGGCTAACAATATCAATGGTATGTTTCAGAAGAACGGGGCTGAGATTGTTTCCAATATGATTGGGAACGAAGTTCAGACTTTTATGAATACCCCTGTGGCAAAACTGCTTGAGGGTAAGGATGATCAGATCAAGCAAATCGTGAATACAGTTGAGTCTGTTTACCGGACTATTATCTCTGAACATCTTCCTCGTATTCTCCAGTCTGTTGACATTGCCAAGATTGTCAGGGATAGAATAAACGAGATGGATGTCAATGAGACAGAGAAACTGATATTCCAAGTTATGGATAAAGAACTTAAAGCAATAGTTTGGCTTGGTGCTTTACTCGGGATGATTATGGGTAGTATAAATATGTTATTATAAATTGTAAATATGGAATTTTGGACAGTTGTTAAGATTGCAAAACTCGCTTACGATTGTGTGACTAATCTACGTAAAGACGATTACACTTATGTCAATCATACGTCTCATAGCTATTATGAATCTTTGGATATAGCGAGAAACTATTTAGACGGAATCAAAGATCAACGTCCATCTGAAGTATATTCAATAATACGTTCTGCATGTCAACATTTGGAGACAGCATATGCAACACGATTTTGTCATAATATAGATGAAGAGAATGATTTAATACTGAACATTATTAGGCTTCATCACGTTCTTGAAGATGACTATAGTGTTATTAAATATTGGGCAGGCAAAATCTGTCCATGTTCAAAACCAGACAAAGAGTTAATGAAATATCTTAGTTCTGGCGACTATTTAGAGTTAGTCTTTGATTATGATGAATATGAAAGAGAAAAAGAAGAACAATGGACAATGGATATGGATAAGAAAGTGCAAGATATGATAGATTATGCAAAATCCAATTGGGGTGGTTTCCCATGAGTTTTTATTATCGGAAACCTCAAATTATAATGTGTTGCGAAATATCTTTAAATGTTAATACGAACTTTGTGGTATGGCTATAACAGACAAAATTAACGAAATTATCGACCGCAGAATCGGTCGTAATGCATACGAGGGCAAGGGGCACCTCGAAGTGATAAAGCAAAAGGGAGCTTTCTTTACGGACTTGACCCAATTGTTGGAAGAATATTCTGCATTGCGTGAAACAATCCTTTCTCAGATTAGAGAACAAAAAGGGGAGTACTACGTCATGTCGATAGAGGACCCAACATTCATGGACAAGGTTGAGTTGGCTGATCCTGCAGCCACCCTTCTTCAACTCCAAAAATGCCAGCAGGAGTGTGAACGGTTAGGAAAACGCTTTAATCGTGATACGATAAATATCAGTGTCGTAGGCCGTGCAGGACAAGGTAAAAGTAGGCTTTTACAGTCTATCAGTGGAGTAGAGAACGACATTATTCCAGCAGACACAGGAGGGGACTGCACTGGCGCAAAATCTACTATAGCCAATGCACCTGGTCAGATGCATGCAAAGATTAAGTTCTACACAGAACAGGAAATTGTTGGTCAGATTAATGGCTATCTTGAAAAAATTGGGGCGTCTTCCCACATAATAGGTTCTGTTTCTCGGATTTCTCACATACCAGTTAACTCTATTCAAGTATCAACAACCACGCAAGAGTCGCTTTTGGAGCATCTGAAGAAGTATGTAGAACATTATGACAAGTATAGTGGCAATCTTGGACAAGAGATAGATGAGACCGACAAATCTCGGATCCGTTATTACGTTGCTCAATATGCAACTGGTAATCCTGACGAGCATTATTATGCTTATCTTGGAGTTAAGGAGGTTACGATATACACTCCATTCCCGACTTCTGACGTTGGTAGAATCATGTTGGTTGATACCATTGGTCTTGGTGATACCTCAATGAATCTGGAAGAAAAGATGTTGGACACCCTTGCCAACGATAGTGATGCAGCCATTGTTGTAAGAAAGGCTGATGCGCAACGTGACGGTATCAGAAACGAAGACAACCAACTGTATGACATGTTGACGAGGGCTTTGGGTGACAGCGGACTGAAATATTGGCTTTTCTATGTTATTAACTCATGCGAAGCACTAAACAATACGAGAACAGGTAAAATATTGCTGGATGCATTTAAGAAAAAACAGGAAAGTGGTGCACAGGAATTTGCGGAGCTAATGCTTGTTGACTGTGGTAACCAAGAAGATGTGCGAGAGAAATTGCTACTTCCTATGTTGAATTTCCTGGCAGCCAATCTTCTCAATGTTGACAACAATCTTCTGAAATCAGCGAATGCCGAGTTCGTAAAAGCATATCAATTATACTTTGAGTTCTGTGGCAAGGTACAGAATGTTTTATCTGGTGGCTTCAAGAAAGCGCTCCAGACCGGAGGCAAGTTCGATGAACTTTATGAAGACCAGTTGATGCTGGCAAGACGTTTGGAAGAACTTATTGGTAAATATTCTGATAAGGATGCTGAGTGTAATGTCATAAAAGAGGAGGTTAAGAATGTTATTGCTAACATTGCTTCTCACTGTCCAACTTCTGAGGAGATACTTAACAGACTTACATCTGGTGGTCCAGAGGCTTATCCCGACAATGTATACAATTACTATTCTGGAAATCTTAGAGCTTCTGTAAGGGATGAGTTTGAACAAATTAAAAGTAGTGCTATTGTGGGCTTGCAAGAGGGATTTAAAAGAGAAGTCTGTGACATACTGAAGAGTAACGACGGAGGTAAGTTGAAAAACATACCTCTGCAAAAGGAATTTGAAGAGAATGATTCTGTTGCATGGATTGGAGCACTCATCGAAGAAAAACTTGCAGATTTCCCGTTAGTGGCAGAAGCATTTAGTGACATCTATGCTTATCGTCTCAATATAGAGGGCTTGCTTGAATTTAAAGCTGACCGTTCCTTGGAGTGTCTTGATCCATCGTCTCATAACAAAGCATTCATCCGTCCTATTTTCCAGGGTTTGGAACAGAATGACATTGTGGAGATTATTGAACAGAGTCTTCAAAATGCCATTCCTGTCGTCGCAGATGCCATGATGGGAGGTATCAAAGAACTGCTTATTATTCCTTATAATTCATTCAACGCACGTCTGCGCAAGTTGAAGGATAGGATAATAATTAAGGAACAAGGACGACGCGAACTGAAGAATTTCTATCGTGAGAATGCTACAGCCATATGGAGTGAGGAATTCCGTGATATGGCTACAAAGGAAGCTGCACTTGGTCAATTGAATGACTATAACGTAAGAATTGCCGAGAATAGAGTGAAGGATTTGTTTATCTTAAAATTGTCTTAAAATATGAGCATCTTTGATTCTTTCAAGAAGAAAGCGGTTTCCCGCATACCCATGAAGGTTTGTATGATGGGACCAAGAGCGGTTGGAAAGACAACAATCCTGACAGCCATATTCAATGATACACAGGAGAGTATAGGTGCAACAACCAATCTTGTCCTGAAGGCAGAAGGCGATACCAATGCGGAGTTGACAAATAGAAGACACCAGCTTAATGCTATTTTTGCAAATCTTCAGCAGATTACAGACAAACCAGCTGCTGGACTAGCAGCATCTTCTACAGTTAACACCTTTGATTTCGTGTTCGGATTAAAAGGCAAAGAACCACGTATTGACCTTGAGATAAAAGACTTTCCGGGTGAATATGTTCAAAGTCGACCAGATGAGGTTGAACAGTTTATCAAAGAGTCAAGTGCTGTATTCGTTGCCATTGACACACCTCACTTGATGGAAGAAGAAGGCCAATACTGTGATGTAAAGAACAAACCTCAGATTATCGCTGAGTTCTTCCGGAAAAGTTTGCAACAGATAAAAGGAGAGAAATTAGTACTCTTGGTTCCACTAAAATGTGAACGCTATTTCTTTGAGCAACGCATGGATGAGGTTCTTGGTCGAGTAGAGTCAGTATATAACGATTTGATTATGACCTTTAGACAAAATGGTAGAGTGGCATGTGCGGTAACGCCGATTTTGACATTAGGCGGAGTTGAATTCGACTATATTATGAAAGAAGGTGCGGTGATTCCTTTGAATACGGAGGGATGTCCTAAAGAGGTTATATACAGATTCCGAGGCGATAAACCTAAATATTCTCCTGTATTCTGTGTGCAGCCTCTATATTATATGTTGTCTTTCTTGGCAGCTCAATATGGGAGAGAAAAGAATAACAGAAGTTTTCTGGACAAGATTTTTTCTGCTATTTATGAGCTATTTGATAGTGATGAGGAACTGTTTGATGAGATTTTAAAGATGGAAAAAAATCGCAAGACCACCTTAGCTGGTTATAGCGTGGAGTGCGGTTCTGATTTGTTTAAATATTGTAAATAACTTGATTATATATGGCACATCAAATTTTAATGCTTGGAGGTAGAAGGTCTGGAAAATCTTCTATACTAGCCTCAATTCTTTATTCATTGGGCGAAAATATGGTTGAGAACTTGTGCTCATTCACAGACCAAACCGATTATTCGGCAAATGATGGCTTGGGTATTCCACTTCATGCAAAACGCATAGAAATAGACAATTATTTGCGTACCAGGCAGAAAATGGGAGCAAATAGTAATTTCCTGGTAGATATGACACCCAACAAAGGTCAAAGTAGATATAATTTGGAAACTCAAATTAAAGGTGCTTCAAAAGTTACTTTTGATTTTGTGGATGTTCCGGGGGAATGGATGGAGTCTACGAGTTCCAACTATAATACGCTTAAGGACCTAGTTGGTAAAAGCGATGTTTTTGTCATAGCTATTGATTCGCCTTACCTGATGCAGGATGAGAATGAAAATATAAATACAGTTTACAACCGGATTGAAGAAATTAATAATCTTTTAGCAAATATTCAGATACAAAACGAAGAGATTGATCGTAAACTCATTATCCTGTGTCCTGTAAAATGTGAAAAATGGACTCAAAATAAGCAGGGCGATGATGTGACAGAGAAGGTCTGTTTTTCCTACAAGAAGCTGATAAATAATTGGGTTAACCATAAGTCTGTAGATATATGGATTATGCCAATTGAAACCGCTGGAGGTATTGTTCATTCAAAACTTCTGGATGGTTATCGCGTGTTTAAAAGTGATAAAGATAAGTTCGGTGAGTTGTGCTCAATAAATGATTTAACAAATCAAATAATGTTGAAAGATGGGAAAATTCTATCTCTCCAATCTGTGTTTAGTGTTGATTCAGAACCGGACAAGAGTCTTCTCATAGATTTTACGCAGTTACCTCTCTCATGGTATGTGACTAACGGAAAAGGTTTTTCTCCATCTTTATGTGAACAGCCTGCATATCATATCTTGAGGTTTTTGGTAGAGAAAGAAAAGAATGTGGTAAGAAATCAGCAGTGGCTATTGGAGAATGAAGTGTGGTGGAGACGCTGGTGGAGAGTTTTATGGAGTCCTCCTTTTGGTAGATATCTCAAAGCATATGAAGATCTTATCTCTCAAATGGAGCAGCGACATTTAATAAAAACTGGAGGGGATGGGTTCAAGAAAATAGATAATATAATACAATAATAGTTATGATAAGTTTATTTTGTCAATATTCATACGGAGGGTTTAAAACTTTTCGTATTAATGGTGAAACTCATGAAGAACTCACTCAAGAAGTAACGGCAGAGAATACCTATGGGTTCCCTAAGTTGGCGGACTTGTATTTCAATCAAGGAGGGGCCAAAGTCCTGTATCGTTACCTGGATTCCGATACTATTTCACTTATTATTCGTGAAATACCTGGTCCTGGTCTTGACACAGATAACAGACAGATTAATTGCGCAGTCCAGTTTATTGGGGATGCATCAGACCGCAAACAATTAGATCGGTTGGCAATCAGACTGCTGAACAATCTCAAGAAGTTTGAGGCAGAATTTGCTGACATGTTTGATATGCGTGGAGGATTATTCTTTGATGGCGACAGACTGCTTGATATCGTGAAAGAGTGTGAATTTGAATGTCGTTATGAGGGTGAGTCCAGTCTGTTGCAGATTCTAGATAGGGAAGGAATAGTGCTGTTATTTGTCCCGTTTTCTTTAAATTTTGCAGTAAATCCTAGGGTAACAGAGAAAATTCTCTCGGAACTTCAACTTCCCGAGGAGGCTTCAAGGGAAAGTCGGTTCATGTCATTGACAGAATTACAAAGGATTCAAAACTTTTTAGAGATAAAGTGTAATAACAAGATGACAAATAAAATTAAGAGAGAAACTCTGGAAGATGTTAGAAAAGAATTAGAGCAGATTAAACAGGAACGCTCGCATCTGCGTCAAGTTGCTATTAATGTGACAAAAGAAAATGATAGTCTAAAAGCAGAGTATGAAGAGTGGAAGAAAAAAGCTAAAATGACATTGTTGATTGGTGGCGGTATCCTGGGCATTTCACTTTTGGCAAATATTGTTAATTTTTTTTTTAAGGAATAATGAAACAGAAACTGATTAATCTTCAATCCACAGAATATGAGCATCCATTTGATAAGGCTGCATTGGAGAAACTTCGCAGTTTGAAAGGTTTTGATACTGTGATGAATTTTGTACTCAACTGGACTACTATTAAATGGCGTATGGTTGAGTTGTGTGGAAGTAACTATCATGTCACCAAAGAATCCTGCCCGGAGTTATATGCGTTAGTTCGGCAGGCGATAGAAACATTGGATATAGACAGGCTACCGCAGATATATACTCAATGGTCTTATAACGTAAATGCATATACGACAGGATATAAAAACGATACCATACTCGTTTTATATACAGGTGCTGTCGATCTGATGTCTGATGCCGAATTGACGTTTATTACCGGGCATGAGGCTGGCCATATTAAAAGCGGTCATGTGTTATATCATGTCATGGGACAAGTCTTCGCCAATATCATATCCCAGTCAGTTTTGGCTGGCTCATTATTGGGGCCTATTCAAATAGCGTTGCAATATTGGAACCGAATGTCGGAGTTTACTGCAGATCGAGCCGGGTTATTGGCATGTCAGGATTTAGACGCGGCCTTAAGTGCTACCATGAAAATGGCTGGTATTCCTAAGCGTTATTTCAATACTGCGGATCCTCACATATTTACTAAGCAGGCTGAAGAGTTTATGACTCAGTATGGTGATACTGCAAACACTATTATACGTAACATTTCCATTCTTGATGATTCTCATCCATGGACTGTGATGCGCGCCTATGAATTAATCAAGTGGGTGGAGTGTGGCGAATATCAGAGAATCCTTAATGCTCATTTAGGGAAGAAATGTCCTATGTGTGGTCAATACGTTGAGGCTGATGTGAAAATATGTCCAGTATGCGGTTTTAAGTTTGATTAGTCTATGGATTCTGTGATAGATAATCTAAAAGCAAGTATGATGCTCGTTAAGGGCGGCACTTTTATGATGGGTGACATATTTGGTATGTATAAACCTCTTTTTGGTTCCAAGATTAAAAGTGTGTTGGTTAAACTGAATGATTTCCATATTTGTGACCATGTGGTAACCCGGAGCGAATGGGGTACTGTTATGGGGGTGTCTTTCACACCTGCAGATGCAGAATTACCAGTTACTGGATACTCTTGGCATCAGGTACATGAATTTATTGAAAAGCTCAACAAATCGACTAAATGGAATTTCAGATTACCTACGGAAGCAGAATGGGAATATGCTGCCCGTGGTGGAGAATTGACAGATGGTTGTGTCTATGCAGGAAAAAATATCTTAGATACTATTGGGTGGTATAATGTAAATTCTGGTAATATGTTGCATCCCGTTTCTCAGAAAGAGTCCAACCAACTTGGACTTTATGATATGAGTGGCAATGTATGGGAATGGTGTCAGGATGTATATGAAACGAAATATAAGGAGGGAGTGCGTAAAAGCCTGTTCTCGAAGGAACGACTTCCGATAGAGAATCCTCAGGGCGGTATTGTTGGTGATTATCGTGTAATTCGTGGTGGCTCTTATCGTTCAAAAGACACAAAGTGTTGGGTTTTTTATCGTGAGAAGAAGAAATCTACTGAAGTGTTTTGTGATTTAGGATTCAGATTGGCGTATTAATTGTAATTTCTTGAATAATAATTTTGTAACATGTCACAATTGGAAGATGATCTTGATAAGTATGCTGATGATGCATTAACAAAGAAAGATGCTAAAGCTGCAATTGCATTAATTGCTGAAATATGTGGATGGGCTGCGGTTATGTGGGCTGCTGCAACTGTTATTTCTTTTCTGTTTGGTCCCGGTGGCCTCGTTACAGCATCTACAGGAGCATGTTATTATATGCTGAAACGATGTAATGACGTGTATTCTGATTTACCTTCCGATCAAAGGAAGTTAATTCGAAAATTGGCAAGAGCTATAAGACATGCACTGGGGGCCTGAATAATTTTTTTCTATATTATTATAAGCATTTGTATATGGGACTTTTTGATTTTCTTTTCAAGAGTAAGGAAGAGCGTGCAAAAGAGAAGCACGTAAATGATGTTCTAAAACGTACTGATGATTTCATTGAGCGGACGGAGAAGATGCTTGATGAAATGAAGAAGGATGATGAACGATGGAGAAGAGGTTTGTAATTTGTCGTAATCTTGTAAAATATGCCTAAAAAAGAATTCAATATTGCAGCGGCACGATTAATCTATGATGTTATTGGAGCTGATGGCTATGTGAGCGATCGCGAATTAGATATCTTGGAGGGTTTACTCAATGACAAATATGGCCTAAGTAATCCCGAACGTGCTTATGAAGTTAATAAAGTAACGTTTTGTGATGCCCTTAAAACACTCCAAGAGTGGGATAATAATAAAGAAGTTAATGATTTGCTATGTGACCTAAAGCTTATTGCAGGTGTAGGAAGGATTAATAATAGAAGCCAGCAATTTTCAACATTGGAAGGTTATTGTTCACTAAGCGAAGCATGGTTGCTTTTTGCAATAGAATACGCAATTCGTGAACGTGCTGTGGTTTTCTCTGTGTGTAAAAGTGATTATCGATTTGCAAGATCAGAAATCATCTACTTGGAAAATAATAATTCTAATAATTCTTTATATGAGGAAATGATAGAACATTATGGGGAATATAAAGCCAAACTGGAATTATTTGGGATTCGTTTAATTTATATTCCTATAGTTTGCTCCTACCTAAAAAAGAAAAGAGAACAACTTAAGTTAAGACCGTTAATGCGTTACGTAAGTCCATTCCATAAATACGAGGATCAGGATGCTCAAAAAATTGTTGACAATATTGATAAGATCAAAACAAGTGATTTCGCAAAAGATCTGTTCTCTCAGGATGTGAAACTCTATAACAATCTTTCTCCTTCATTTTTAATAAAGATAGGAACGTCTATTGTAGCGGAGGACAAACTCATAAGAAAATCAAATTTTATGCTAATTCCAATAGAAGAAACGATTGGTAAAACTCTACAGAAAGCACTAGCAAAATATCAGGATTACACACTTGATTTGCATATTCCAGAAAGAAAGATTCATGGTCGTCCATTTCGGCTTCACGGATTTGATCGAACTTTTTTGAACTTTGTAATGTCGCATATATTAAATACAGAGAAACTAACAGAACTGATTTTCGACTTTTCGGATAAACACAAATGCGTTTGTTTTAAATTCGATGATAAACGTACCGTGACATTACCATTGGGTAATAAACAGATGTGTTTATACCTTACTATTATACTATACTCTACGTATAAGAAAGGATTTCCTATAAAGAGAGCGACAAAGAAAAAGACGAGCATTAAGATGGGAGTGGAGAGCGTGTTTTCGGCAATATATAATAGAGTAAAGATCGGGAATATAGACTTATACGATGGAAAAGGTAGTTCTGCGGTAGATATATCTCGTATCATAACAAAGATGAAAGACATCCCACAGGCATATCACGTTGTAATTGTTGAGAATAGAGCATGGGTTAACTATCCGTGTAAAGATATCGTTTATATAAAGTTCTCTCAAGAACAGAAGTTGCTCGAACATGAGATTGGAAAAGTTAAAGAGAAGAATACCGAATTGAGTTTCGAATCAGTCTGTTGCCAAATATTTCATTAAATATGCTAAAAGTCAGAGAGCAAATGGTCATTAAAAAGATTGGAATTTTAAATTTCTGCAATTATAAAAGGTAGTGATGGTTTTATAATGTTCATTTTGCAATTGACTTCAAATCATAATGTAAGTGCTTGAAATGTTTCAATGAGAGGCGCGTTAGTTTCATAATGAAACAATGAATCGATTTCAAAATATTAACATATCAGAGTAGATTTTTGTGGATTTAAATATCTGCTTTTACCTTTGCACCAGAAATCAGAAACAAAAGCAAAAAGGAATAGCACGAAGTTCTTCCGTTGCTTGCGTAGATTAAAACATTACAACTATGAGTATTGGAATGATTATTGGTGGCGTTGAAGCCCTCGCTGGAGTTATAACATTGAATCCTGCAATGATAGTTGATGGGGGGCGACGTGTAGCAACAAGTTATGTTATAGGCGAAGCCTTAGAGCCGGTCAAGGAACTTGTCGGCGATGCGGTTTCGAACATTATTGATTCAGTAAACTAACTAATGCGGAAAATTTTATAGGGAACTCCACAAAATAATAATTAATGTAGAGAATTATGATGTTAGGTTACATTCTTGGATGGCTCATTGGCTCATGGTTGGACTAATAGCAGGTATGTGGAGTGATACTCCGATGATCTTATTTTAATATTATGTTCTTGAATAATCAAATACGGTAATAGGTTTAACTTAAAAAATCAAAACTATGTGGGAACATTTGGTAGGGATTGGAACCCTGAAAGCGGGGTTAAAAGTAGTAAATCACTTGACTGGCGGGGCGTGTCATGGTGCAGTAGAAATGATGGAGGAGATAACATCTAGCCCAGCTTATACAAAGTACCGTATTGACCAAGTTCAAGACAACGTGACTGACTTTTGGGATGACCACAAGGAGGTTGTTGACAACTTCTTTGACAATGTTGGCGATGCGTTTTCTGATACGGCGCAAACTATCGCAGATCATGCAGATGATGCATTGGATGCAATTGGCGAATTTTTTAGCTCGATTTTCTAACTATCATTTTTGTTGTTATGGGTGCTTTTGGTTTTATTATTCACAGCGCAAGAGCTGTATATGGAATGGCTACAGATGATTATGATTTGGTTGACTCTGCCATGGAAAAGGGCAAAAAAAGTCTATACCTTTCATTGATAGACCCTATCGGGGTTATTGATGTTGTGGATGTTGTGGCATCTGCAATAGAAGAATCAACAACTTAAATTGACATGTTATGGATGATGTTAATGAAATCATTGGCGAAGTAGCCGAGCCAGTTGTGGAGACATTAAAAGAATGGGGCGAGGATATTATTGAACATGTGCAAGAGCATGCCCCTCAATACTTACGATATGTAGCTTATGCCCTGAGATATTTGCATTTGTAGAATTGGATTGCCAATTGGACAAAATGTTACATCTGAACTATTATTGACAACCGCATTCTCAGAAAAGAGAATGTGGCTGTTTGCATTTTCAACGTTGTAAATCTGTGTTTATATCTGATTAAAGCAATATTTTGCGCAAAATAAACATTGTGCCATGATAAAATTAGATTATACAAAATGATAATATATAAACATATGTACATGATCTTGAAAGGTAAGGTGAAAATATAATTGTGCACCCCTAATGAGACGCTATTGTGGATAGTATCCATTGAAAAGTTCAATGATTTCATCATTGTGGTATTATTAGTTTTTTTATCTGCCAGTCAGTTTTCACAATATACACATATCTTGCAAGTAAGGGGTTGGCGACAATGATAGAACCATTCGGTATCTTTATTGCGTTTTTGTTTTTCATGAGTGAAGGTTTGAAAGAGTATTAATACTTTGAATAGAGATATAAACTATTGTTCGCTATTATGAAAAAACGGAAGATTGTATTCTTGACTGGTGCTGGTATCAGTGTAGAAAGTGGCCTAAGTACTTTTCGTGGCAATGGTGGTATGTGGAATAATAAGAGTTGGCGCTACCTGGCCAGCGTGGAAGGGTTGTATCATGCTCCACAGGACTTCTTAGACTTCTATAACTGGCGTAGGCAGAAATTGTCTGAGGTTGAACCGAACCAGGCTCATCTTCTTATAGCTGAATTGGAAAAGGATTATGATGTGACTGTCATTACCCAGAATGTGGATAACCTGCATGAACGTGCTGGCAGTACTAGTGTCATCCATCTTCACGGAGAGTTGGCAAAGGTTTGTTCATCTAAGAACCGTCAAGATCCAAGGTATATCAAGGATTACCCCCTTACGACTCCCATTAAATTGGGTGATGATCCTGGCGATGGGTCGCAGATGCGTCCTTATGTTGTTCTCTTTGGTGAGAAAGTGCCGGAAATGGAGGTTGCGCAGGACTATGTTAGCAAAGCAGATATATTTGTTGTTATAGGTACATCATTGATTGTTTATCCAGCCGCAGAGCTTGTTCGTTATGCTTTCAAGGATGTATCCCGTTTTGTTATTGATCCTAATGAGATTAAAATATGTGATGCCCTCGGCTTTGAGCATATTTGGGCATCGGCAAGTGAGGGAATGAAAACACTATTTGATAAAATAGCGGCGTTGTAGAAATATTTGTTATGTGTGACATTTTTGATTATCCCTGATAGATAATGGTATCCTTTCCCCTCTTTAATCATGAACGGATTAACAAGGAGGTCAATATGAATACTAAGACGAATGCTGATAAAGAGTGGTTCCGCAAACTGACTACGGGGGGTACTGTTGAGAAGAAGGAACCGGCAGCGCCGGTAAGAAGACTGACAGCGGAGACGGAGAACGTACGTCCTAACCGTAAGGATGCGCATGGCTTTCGCGATGTTGCAGGTATGGATAGTCTGAAGCAGCTGGTAACAGAAGGTTTTATTAATGTACTGAACAATCAGGAATGTGCTAAAGCATACGGTATTACGCCTCCAAGCCTTTTGTTCTATGGCCCTGCAGGATGCGGCAAGACGTTCTTTGCTGAGAAGATAGCAGAGGAAGTCGATATCAACTTCATGAAGATTGTGCCGGATGATTTGGCATCAACCCTTGTGCATGGTACACAGGAGAAAATCGGGGAGGTCTTTCGCAAAGCAGAACGTAAGGCACCTACTATTATCTTTTTTGATGAGTTTGATGCAATGGTACCTAAACGTACTAACGATGACCGCAACTACCAGAATGGTGAGACCAATGAGTTCCTGTGTATGCTTAACAATGCATCAGAGAAGGGTATATATGTCTTGGCCGCCACTAATCATCCTGAACGTATTGACAAAGCAGTGCTGAGGACTGGGCGCATAGATGAGATGATTTACGTGGACATGCCTGACTGTAAGGCACGTGAGAGCCTGTTCCGCCTGACGCTTTCCAAACTGCCGACAGCAGAAGATATTGACTATGGACGGCTTGCAGACCTGACTAATGGCTATAACTGTAGTGATATCAGCTATATCGTCAAGGTCGCCTCCCGTAAAATGTTCAATGCCAGTATTCAGGAGAAGGACAAACCTTATCAGGTCATTACTCAATCCCTGCTTGAGGAGTCTATCTCCCTCAAGTCGCCTTCTGTCAGCAGTCGTGAATTGAAGGAGTTTGAAAGAGTCCGCTGCGAATTCTCTCCTAAGGATGCTGGTTGCAGACAGACAACTATCGGATTCCATGTGTAATAAATTCAGTATTAACAATAACAATGATAGAGCTATGAGAGAAAAAGTTTTAGATGCATTCAAGGCATTGGGCTTTGAACTTGAGCATGATGAGGCCTGCTGTTATGGTTTCCACTATGAGAATCTGTTTTTTCTTTATTTATATAACGAAAATGACGAGGACTTCCTAACCATTGCGTGTCCCTGCTCAATTGGAAATGAGGATATTGATGAGTTGGCATACTATCAGCTCATGGATAAGGTAAACTCTACCATGAAGTATGTCAAGGCTAATACAATGAATGGCAACATATGGCTGTTCTACGAACGTGATTTATGCAATGAGGCTAATCTGAAAGATATGCTTACACATATTGTAATGAGTTTGGAGGCTGCATATATCTTTTTACACAGGGAACTGGAGGCGTTAAAGGGAGATGCTGACACCGAAAACACAGATTCTGAGATAACGGATGAGGCAGATGATGATACAGTAGAATAGAAAAACGAAGGAGGACAAAATGATGACAAAGCAAGAAATAATAATGGATACCCTTGAAAAAATGGGCTACAGTCCTAAGCTGGATGAGGATGGTGATATCCTAATCTATCATCAGATGAAAGCTATATATTTAATGATGGCTGATGAGGATGAGGATTATGTATCCATGCTGCTTCCTCAGTTTTACGAGATAGATGAAGGGAAAGAAGTTCTCGCACTGACAGTCTGCAACAAGATGACGCGCGAACTGAAAGTTGCCAAGGTATATATTGACAAGTCTTTCAGAAACGTGACATGTGCTTGCGAGTTTAATTTTACTAACGAAGAGTCGTTGCAGCTGAATCTTTCCAATTCTTTGAGGATATTCGGTATTATACGCACTTTGTTCCGTGAAGAGTATGCAGAAATGCAGGAAGATTAAATGTGTGAATATGATTAAGGTATAAATGGAGTTACGACAATGAAAGAAACTACAATTATCAATTATGATGCTCTGTGGGGCAGAATCCGTGAATATGCTAGAAAGGCGGGTAGGGTAGCAACCCGTCCAATGCTTCTTCTGTTCTATGTATTGAAAAGTAGGGATACTCCGTGGAAGGATAAGATGTTGATACTCTCAACGCTGTCCTACATTATTCTGCCGGTGGATATCCTGAATGCCAAGCGGCTACCCATTATCGGGTGGTTTGATGAGATTGCATCGTTATCAGTTACTTATCAGAAAGTGTGCAGGAATATCACACCGGAGATTGAAGCTAATGTGGATGCTATCCTTGACAAGTGGTTTCCAGAATATACTGAGTTTGAGGAGGTGCCCACTTGAATTCATAATAGCACTCCATAGCGTTTGTGTTACTGACTAAATTGTAGCATGTATGAAAAAGGGAAAGATTTATGAGCCCAATAAAGTATACCCGACATCCGCTTCGTGGCTTAGTGTTTATAATAGTACCAAGAATGCGAAGAGACCAAAACGTACTTCCGTATGGATAAAATTAAGATTAACTCCTGACCTATTCTCGCATGTTCAATGGGAAGCTCCTGGAATTGTCAGAGCGAGAGAGAAAGGATATCTGGAGATAGAGGCTTGGCGCAGACCTGATGGCAATGTTAGGCTATCTGTTCTCATAGCTCAAAATATGGGTGATGAGGATGGTTTTGGAGTAGAGCCGGACGAATATCTTGTTGGTACAGTTGCCCCTGATGGTACTTTTATTGAGCCTTTGCATATTGAGTAATATGTGTGCACAAAAACGGGTGATATACCTGACGGGTTAGGTGTTGGGTTAGGTGTTTGAACAACACCTAACCCGCACCAATCCCGATAACCATCGGCTCTGAGCACCTGTTGGGTGATATGGTGATATGTTTTTGATGAAAGATTAATTATTTAAGTTTCGGAAGCTATGCTTCCTTTGTAGGGGCGAGGGGATAGTTGACAGTTGATAGTTGACAGTTGACAGTTGACAGTTGACAGTTGATAGTTGACAGTTTGCTAACCTCTAATCTCTAGCCTCTAACTTGAGGAAGGGGAACTTCCGCAAGTTGAATTATTTATAATATTGCTGCTATTCTGTTAATTAATTTGTCAGTTTCAATATTTTGATGTATTTTTGCTGTCGGTAATTATTATATCTGTGTTTATGAACGCTACTATTGATATCAGCTATAACCAAATTATGCTACTTTTGGGGCAGTTGCCGGTTCGCTCTCAGTTACGAATCGGCAAGGCACTGACGCGTCAGAATATTCGAAAGGAACTAAACTATTTCTTAGATACTTTCCGTACTGATGAATTATCCGAGGAGGATATATTGAAGGAGGTTAAAGCTGTTAGACATAGTCAAAAGAAGTAGGCTCTTGCCGCATTATCACAGCATCTTCTTTTGAGGATGAGATGCGATAATTTATTGCACAAAAACGGATGATGTTTTCCTTTAATTAGAAGATAGAACCATCGCTATTTCTGCTCTTTTTCCCTGTCGTGGAACCTTATGCCTTAATAGTAATGGTTATTACCGTAATGGTGATTACGATTGCATATTTATATAAAAGACTCAATAGCCAGCAAGTTTTTTCGCACTTTTTTTAGAAATAGGGGCTGAAAATGCGAAATATATCCAGAATACTACCCGAGAACCTGAAACAGTCAAATTCCTAACGATTGGTTATTCTCTGTATGCATAGCCAGGATTACAATGTCATTTAAAATGAGAACTGTCCCTGATAGAAAAGGTTACTTGTGGTGCTCTTTATACATAAATATAATAACTGAACATAGTATTGTTATGAGAAAACTGATGTCTTTTGTTGTTATTGCTGTATTGGGATTTTCATGTAAAGGGAATCTGGAGAGTTTGCAGCGTGATGCCTGCCGGGAAGATACGATAGTAATTCCCGATTTTGTACAGAGCCTGATAGATGGTGGGGAGTGGGTGACGGACACTCTGTTTGCGGGAAATAATCATGTTTATTACCTTGCCCACGAAGGCTATGGAAGCACTTTTATAATATACGACAATGAGAGAGTATGGGTAGAAGACCCTACGCTACGGGTTGATTCCTTTGCCTCTGGATGCAAGAATAAATTATATGTGAGTGTGGCCGACAAATGCAGGCTGATAGATTTCTCAGATCCGGCAAGCGTACGTAGTTTGTCTTCGCTTACCAGGAAACTGCCTTCGTTTACGAGATTCAGGAATGACCGTGCCGTTGCATCCGAATACTTTTATGGTCTTACGGTGGATTATCCTCAGGAGTGTGTCATTCATGCTGATGAAATAAGACGTTGGCTAGCGGATATAATAACAGTATCACAGTCTTCGGACCCTAAGGACAGGTTCTGCGGTAACTTGTCGGATCCTGATGAAATTATCAGGCACGCCCGGAATATATATATTGATGACTGTAAGCGGGTTTATGGTAATGACGAGGAGGAAGAGCGCCTGTTTGTCTTCTCGATTATGGATATGAGGGTAAAAATGATGAACTGCAGGTTTGTTACCTACCAGCGTTATAAAAGTGATTATGAAGGAGGAATTCACAATTATTATTCAGAGAGGCTGATTTCCTTTGATCATGTTCACGGACAGGAAATAGACTTTGACTATCTGTTTAAGAGGGGGTGCGAGAAGGAGTTACTGGAGCTACTGCTTGAGGTGGCTAAGGAGCATCATCAGTACGATGACTGTGACCCGAATATAGAGGATTATGTATATGTTACAGATAATGACGGGAACTGTACTGGTGAACTTCAGTTTCCACAGCCGGGATTGTCTGACAAAGGGGTTGTGTTCTCTTTCCAACCGTATGAAATTGACTGTTTTGCTGCAGGTGTATTCCATTACACAATTCCCTACGGGAGGATAAAACATCTCTTTACGGAAATGGGCAGGTGGTGCGTGCTGGCCAGTTGAATGCCTGCTATTTTGATAAAAATGATGTTTAAGCGTAAAAATTACACAAGAAAATTTGGCGGTTTGAAATAAAGATTATACTTTTGCGTAAAAAATACACAAATTAAAGTATTATGGACGAATTAAAGTATCATTACAAGTACCCACATCCGAGTGTTACGACAGACTGTGTGATATTCGGATTTGACGGGACGAAACTGAGAGTATTGCTCGTTGAGCGAGGTGTTGAGCCATATAAGGGACGTTGGGCATTCCCTGGTGGATTCCTGAAGATGGATGAATCTGCCGAGACAGGGGCATTGAGAGAACTGCAAGAAGAGACAGGCTTGAAGGGAGCTTACATCAAGCAGTTCCACACCTTCTCTGACCCAAAACGCGACCCAAGGGAACGAGTGTTAACCGTTGCCTACTACGCATTGGTGAGGATGCAGGAGGTGAAAGGTGGTGACGATGCTGCCAAGGCTGAATGGTTCGCATTGGATGAAGTGCCGTCATTGGCTTTCGACCACGACCTGATCTTACGGGTGGCGCTGAATGAACTGCGCAAGCAGATACACTTTGAGCCTATAGGGTTTGAACTGCTGCCCGAGAAGTTTACCATCAAGGAACTACAGTTGCTCTATGAAGCCATCCTTGATGTCAAGTTTGACAGGCGCAACTTCTATAATAAGATGAAGCATCTGGAAATCCTGACCCAACTTGACGAGACGGTGTTCAACTCCCCCAAGAAAGAAGCCTACCTCTTTAAGTTCAACCCGGAGAAGTACGATGAGTTGAAGCAAAAAGGATTCAGACTGGAGTTTTAACGAAAGAAGAAAGGAGCATGATATGTACAACAGAGAATATACACCAGAAAGAATAACGGAACTGAAGCCGAATGAGATATTCGTTTTTGGTAGCAACCTTGCTGGAGCACATGGCGGTGGTGCTGCACGGCTTGCCTATAATCGTTTCGGTGCGATATGGGGACAGGGGGTTGGACTTCAAGGACAAAGCTATGCAATTCCAACTATGCAGGGTGGCGTGGAAACCATCAAGCCATACGTGGATGAGTTCATCCGTTTTGCCAAACAGCATCCAGAACAGAAGTTCTTGGTAACGAAGATAGGCTGTGGCATAGCAGGATTCAAGGTTGAGGAGATTGCTCCGCTGTTCTATCATGTAATAGACTGTGAGAACATCGTTTTGCCAAGGGAGTTTGATGACATCGTACAGGACATCCACAACCGCTTTATTGATTCGTTCGACCACGATGCCGACCGCACGGAGTGGTAGAAATATTCTGATAGAAATTTGGTTACTTTCCGCTCTCTTATAACATAAATAGTAAAACAACAAGAATGAAGCAGTTGAAAAAGAAGATTCTGAAGCCATCGACTTTGGATGCAATCAAGGCCATGAGGCGTGGAGGGCGCGAAGCAGAAATGGAGTTGCTTGGACCAGGCTTCCATTCGCATAACAGGGTTCATAAGTCGGAAAAGATATATTCACGTAAGAAGAAACATAAAGGAGGGTGGTAAGATGCTTGACATTGAAAGAATCATACAGACTGGCATACCTGACATAGCACCTGTATATGGTGGTGTCAGAGGCAGATCAATGTCGGCGAGGCATCAGGCATACGCTTGGCCCATCATCAGAGAGGCAGGTATAAAGAGGTATATAGACCTCCGTGAGGGGGACAAGTCAAACAGGTTGCCAAACCTCTGCCAACTGAAAGAATTGGAATATTTCCATTATCCAGTAGATAATCATGCCCTGACGATTGCACAGATGGTGGAACTCTTTCCCAAATTCTGTGAACAGATAGACAAAGGTAATTTCTATATAGCCTGCGCTATGGGACTTCATCGGACAGACATTGCACTCTGCACCTATTGGGTGTTTTATGCAGCCGATAAGGGTATTGCTCCACCTCCCATCAGGGGTTACAGACAGGAAGAAGGTCATAACACAAACAAGATTATGCGTGTGCTCAATGCCTTCTATCAGCATAAGACTGAAGTAGAAGGAAAGGAACCGATGCCTATAGAGGTATTCAAGGAACGTAAGAAAGTGATTAACGAATTGAGTAATGGAGAAACTTGATAATGACACATAAAAAGTTCACCACACCATAATGGTGCAAGAAGGAAAAATTTCCTTTTGGCATGATGACAATAATGGCTCATGTTTTGGTAGTTATCCAGAACCTACACGTTGGGTAAGAAACATTGATTTAAATGAATTGATGGATGCTTTACGGATTACAAGAGAGGAAAATCTAAGCTACGCGCTTCGACGTTTGCCTGGTCGTGATGACATTGAACGAATTAAGGCTTTTTGTGATAAACAAAACATCAAATACGAATATACTGTAGAAGAAGCGTGGTGATAATGTAACAAATAAATAGAAAGACAATGTTTAGGAGATTATATATAAAGTGGTTAGAATGGCGGGGTAAGGCTGTAGATATATGGTCAAAGAGTGACTACCCGGCAGATGTCCTTTCCAACCTGTGCAGCAATGGTTTCCGTCTTGACGGCATGGTGTGCGGCAGCATGGAGGGATTTCTTCAGTCGTTGAAGCAAATGGATAAGGACAAACAGAGGCAGATATGCTCCATGAAGGGCAAGAATGCCAAGAAGATGGCTTCTACAGGTTGGCAAACAGACCAGATAGTATGGTGGAAGGGAGTCGCTATAGACAGACAATCTGAAGAATATGGACAACTTGTCCGTCGGGCATACCAGGCAATGTTTGAACAGAACGAGAGGTTCCGTACAGCACTGATGTCAACAAGAGGTCAGATACTCTACCATTCTCGTGGTGAAAGTAATCCGTTCAAAACCATCTTGACAGAAAACGAACTTTGCACGATACTCACGGAACTGCGAGACAACTATGACAAGCGAGACAAGGGCATAGAACGCAAGAAGCGTGTGTTCGTAGATATGGACAATGTACTTGTAGATTTCGAGTCAGGATTGGCACAGGTCAGCGAGGAGGTCAAGCAAGAATACGAAGGTCGCTTGGACGAGATACCCGGACTGTTCGGACTGATGAAGCCCATGTCTGGAGCCATAGAAGCCATGCACGAGTTGCAGAAGCACTTCGATTTGTTCATCCTCTCTACGGCACCTTGGAAGAACCCGTCAGCATGGTCGGATAAGGTGAAGTGGGTAACTCAGTATCTAGATGACGTTTTCCACAAGCGCATGGTTATTACCCATCGAAAGGATTTGTGTCAGGGCGATTACCTGATAGATGACCGAGGTAAGAACGGAACAAGTGAGTTCACTGGAGAATGGATTGAGTTCGGTTCGGAGAAGTTTCCTGATTGGAATAGTGTGTTAGTATATCTAATGAATGTAGAACAATAAACTTCAATAATATGGCTAAATTGTATTCGGCAGAAAGCAAAGTAGGACTGGAAAGGAATAATGGGGAAAGACTAACTGAGCCTCTATTTGACAAAATAGAGCCAATGTATGAAGGTGCTCCATTGTATGTAGGCTATATAGGACGACACCCTTTTATTATCAGAGAGGACGACGGAATCGTTGTTGATGTTTTCCAAATGAAAGACATTGAAGGAAAAAGTGCTGGCGAGAAAGTGATGAACTGGGTTCTTCCTGGTTTGCAGCTCTTTTATAGAGATACCGATACCCCAATAAACATTCAGGAGTCATTCCATGTCGGTGATGTAATTCGAGCTGGTTTCTTTATAGACATGAGTCCTTATGCCGGAAAACCAATGCATCGTTATCGGTATATCATTGCATCATCGCATGCCGCATCTTTGGTTATGCCCGGAGATCGATATCCTTTGCATGTCCTGCACTATAATTCATACCTGAAGGTGATGGACATTTATGACAAAAATGGTGTTACACAGATTTTCTTGTTACACGTTCCTGCCAAAGCGATTTTTTCTCCTTGGATAGGGAGTCAACTGAACATATCCTTCAATGGCGAACAGACGGTGGTAGATATAGCACGACAAAGCCTTGATACAAAAATGGAATTGCCACCTCGCGAATTACTGGAAGAGGAAGAATGGCTTGACAGGACTTCTTGGCATGTTGGTGTAGATGAGGAAGGGAAGCCCCATTCTCTGTTTCCCAAATTAGGAGTTCAAAGCAATGTTGCCTCAATGGGCAAGGCTGTTAGGAAGATGGCTAATGACACAGATCCGATCAATCTTATACTGGAAGATACGGTGGATTAGATTATAATGACTATCAAATACAATAAAGATGAATACATTACGAGACAGAATACGAGGCTCGCTGATTGGCGGTGCCATTGGTGACGCATTGGGTTATCCCGTGGAGTTCATCTACTCTTTTGGGGAGATACAGAAACGTTATGGGGTGCGTGGTATCACGCGCTTGGACACAAAACAGCATTGGCTGGAAGATGCAGAGCAAGCAGGTAAAGCCGTAGTTTCAGATGACACACAGATGACGCTTTTTACTGCCAATGGACTATTGAATGCCAGGAAACAGGGCTTTTCGCTGAAGTATGGTATCTGTAGAGCCTACATCGAGTGGTATCTGACCCAGATAGGAAAGAAATCGCCCAAGTACAGAGATTGTTGGATAAGCGATGTGCCGGAACTGAACCATCGTCGTGCGCCTGGCAACACCTGTATGTCCTCGCTGGATGATATTTATTGTGGTAAAGACCCGATGAACAACAGTAAGGGATGCGGTGGTGTGATGCGTGTTGCCCCAATTCCTCTGTATGCGGCTGTCCAGGAAAGAATGAACATAGAGGAGGCTGACCTGCTGGCAGGTGAATCTGCCGAGATTACCCATCAGCATCCGTTGGGTTATATTTCCGCTGCTCTGATGTCCCATGTCATCTACCGCCTTGCACTCGACATCAAACCTTCACGGAAGAGCATGAAACGATATATTATGGAGGGTGTTGATTGGATTCGCAAACAATATAAAGCCTACCACAATGATGTGGAACGTATGGCAGAGTTGGCAGAACGTGCCATCTTCCTGCTTGATAACGGCAAGACTGACTTGGAGAATATCGGTCATCTTGGCGAAGGCTGGACTGGCGAAGAAGCGTTGGCTATTGCTCTCTATTGTTCCTTGAAGCATTTCGACAGCTTTGAGGATACGATGATTGCTGCCGTTAATCATGGTGGCGACAGTGACAGTACAGGAGCCGTGACAGGTAACATCCTTGGTGCAGCCATCGGTTACGAAGCCATTCCTCAATACTACAAGGATGACTTGGAGATGCACGATCTGATACTCCACATGGCAGATGACCTCTATAGAGGAGAAGTAACAAAGATGTAAAGATTTGATATGACAGTTATTCATGCCACAGACCCAACAACGCAAGTCCTCTCGCTTCTGTATCAGCAGCGAGAGGATGTAAAGCTGTGCATTACGGAGAGAAACACCTCTTCTGATGTGCAACGAGCCATCCGTGCCGATGATGTCATAATGATGCTGGGACATGGCAACGAATATGGTTTATTCTCGAAACCAGATAAGAACGGAGATTATAGGCGTTTCCTAATAGCCGACAGGCATGTTCAGTTTCTGCGAGACAAGACCTGCATAGGTATCTG
>JAEEGF012059685.1_pt1 | contig 24338 bp, 21 predicted proteins | sample 9134171 | NCBI WGS metagenome assembly JAEEGF01 (sample SAMN16246542, study PRJNA631951) | gut metagenome | biome: gut microbiome; feature: rumen; material: AP-attached | host: Bos | place: Iran: Karaj | collected 2018-10
TCCGACAGACCGATAGTTACGAAACTTTGGACGGTTGTATCCATATTTGTTGGAGCTTTTGTATACTTTATATTCCTGATTCTTTTCAAGGGATTAAACGCGGAGGAAATGCTTCATTTCCCTAAGGGACATGTATTACTCCGTATTTCCAGAAAGCTTCATCTTATTAAGTAGGTGAATTATGAAAAGTACTGATGTATTGATAGTTGGAGGCGGTGCTTCCGGTATTATGGCAGCTTTATCAGCTGCGGAATGTAATGCGGATGTAACTATAGTCGAGCATAATGATATGCTCGGCCGTAAGATACTGTCTACGGGTAACGGAAAATGTAATTTCACCAATATGAAGATGGGTGTGGAATACTATAGGGGTAGTAATCCTGCGTTTGTAGCTTCTGCTTTATCTTCATTCAGCGAGAAAGATACGATAGAGTTTTTTAAAAAACTGGGAATATATTCTAAGAATAAGAACGGTTATATGTATCCTTATTCGGAATCAGCGGCATCGGTTGTAACATGTCTTGCGGAAGCTGTAAGGGCTAAAGGAATTCATGTGTATCTTAACGAAAATATAAGCGATATAAGAGTTGATAACGGTTTTGTTGTAACTTTATCCAAAAGAGAAATATGCGCTCGAAGAATTATATTCGCAACAGGACTTCTTGCAGGAAGAAAATGCGGATGTGACGGATCGGCGTTTCAATATATTGAGAACTTTGGACATACCTTCATAGATATTGTACCTGCATTAGTACATTTGAAGTCTGAGGATTCATTTCTAAAGAGTCTTGCAGGAAATCGTGCAGAAATTAAACTTAAATTATATGAGAATGATAACCCGGTTTTTGAAGACAGAGGTGAAGCACTTTTCCTTGAAAACGGATTATCCGGAATCGTATCTTTCCAGGCGAGCAGATTCGTATCTTATGCTTTGAAAAAGGGCAGTAAAGTATTTGTTACTCTGGATTTTGTGCCTGATTTAAGTCTTGACGATATAAGAGTTTTATTTGAATCGGACAATGCTTATAAAAGCGCTAAAAATGCACTAATAGGCATCGTATCGGAGAAAATCGCTGAATGTATAGTAAAGCGTGCCCTCATTAATATCGATACGTTATGCGCTGACTTACGAAAAAAGGAAATTGATAAGATTATTGAACTTTTACAAGGATTCAAGGTTAATATAACAGGGACACGTTCATTTGAAGATTCACAGGTTGCTGCGGGCGGTGTTAATACGGATGAGATATGTCCTGAATCTATGGAATCAAAGATAGTTCCGGGTTTGTATTTTGCCGGAGAACTAATTGATATAGACGGTATGTGCGGAGGCTATAACCTTCAGTGGGCATGGTCTTCGGGATATGTTGCGGGAAAAAGTGCCGCAAAGGACGATTAATGATAAGAATTAGCGATGTTAAGGTAAAAGTTAATATTAGCGAAGATGATCTTAAGAAAAAGGTTGCGGGGATTCTTCATGTTATGACTAATGATATTGTATCGATTGCGATTGACAAAAGGTCCATAGATGCAAGAAAAAAGCCTGATGTCTACTATGTCTTAAGGCTTATTGTTGAAGTTACGAATGAGAAAAAGATATTAAGCGATAAGCGTATAATTAAAGACGGTAATATTGAGGCTTATGTCGAGAAAAGATATGAATTTCCCGAGTGCGTTAACTTAGACCGAATTTCGATATCCACTCGCCCTGTCATAATAGGTGCGGGCCCTTGCGGATTATTTGCCGCATACCATCTTGCAAAATTTGGATATAATCCGATTATCATAGAGCGTGGCAAGTGCGTCGAAGAAAGAACCGAAGATGTTAATAAGTTCTTTGAGACCGGAGTTTTAGATACCGAATCGAATGTTCAATTCGGTGAAGGCGGTGCGGGAGCTTTTTCCGACGGAAAGCTTAATACCCTGGTTAAAGATCCTTTACTTAGAAGCGATGAAGTACTTCGAATTTTTACCGAATGCGGAGCAGATCCTGACATCAGGTATGAAGCCAAACCACATGTCGGAACAGATGTATTATTTACCGTAATTAAGAATCTTAGAAAAAAAATCGAAGATTACGGCGGAGAGTTTAGATTTAATACTAAAGTCACCGGCTTTGATATAAAGAATAATAAGATTGTCGGTGTTGTCACGGATAAAGGTGAAACTATCAATACCGATATTTGTATTCTTGCAATAGGACACAGTGCAAGAGATACCTTTAAGGTATTATACGATCTTAATGTATCAATGGAGCCGAAAGCTTTTGCGGTTGGCTTTAGAGTTGAGCATCCGCAGAAAATGATTGATTATTCCCAGTATAAGGAGGCTTCGGAATATCTTCCGGCAGCACCTTATAAGCTAACACATACAGCGGAAAGCGGTCGCGGCGTATATACATTCTGTATGTGCCCGGGTGGATACGTTGTTAATGCAAGTTCCGAAGAAGGAATGCTTGCGGTTAACGGAATGAGTTATAAAAAGCGCGACGGAATTAATGCGAATTCCGCGGTAATTGTATCGGTTACACCCGATGATTACCCGGGAGACGGACCTTTGGCAGGCGTTGAATTTCAAAGAAGAATTGAGAAAAAAGCTTATGAACTCGGCCGCGGTAATATACCGCAGCAGCGCTTTATTGATTTTATTGAGAATAGAGAATCAAAGTCTTTGGGACATATATCTACGGAAATTAAGGGCAAAAGCACTTTAACCAACTTAAGACAAATATATTCCGAAGAGATTAATCTTAGTTTTATCGAAGGAATAAGAGCTTTCGGTCATAAGATTAAAGGCTTTGACGATGATGATATGGTTATGTCGGGTGTGGAGTCAAGAACTTCATCTCCTTTAAGAATCATAAGAAATGATGATTTTGTAAGTAATATAGAAGGACTTTATCCTGCGGGCGAAGGAGCCGGTTATGCGGGAGGAATTATGTCCGCGGCAATGGACGGAATGAAAGTTGCCGAGAAAATAGCGACTTTATATAAGCCGTAGAGAAAGGGATTGGACGTGGAAATAGAAGCTAATCAGGTTTCACCGATGATGCAGATGTACCTTAAGACCAAGGAAGAATACAGCGACTGCATTTTATTCTATAGACTCGGTGATTTCTATGAAATGTTCTTTGATGATGCAATAACAGTTTCAAAAGAGCTTGAGCTTACACTTACAGGTAAAAACTGTGGCTTAGAGGAGCGAGCACCTATGTGCGGCGTTCCTTATCATGCTGCAGATGTATATCTTAATAAACTGGTTCAAAAAGGTTATAAGGTCGCTATCTGTGAGCAGGTTGAAGACCCTAAGCTTGCAAAAGGCCTTGTTAAGCGTGAAGTTATAAGAATTGTAACTCCGGGTACAATAACCAGCACAACCGCGCTCGAAGAAGGCAAGAATAATTATCTTCTCTGCGTGGTATATTTTGGTGACACCTACGGAATTGCTGCGGTTGATGTAACTACAGGTGATTATCACGTAACGGAAGTTAAGGATGCCAAAGCTTTATATGATGAGATTGTTATGTATGCACCGCCTGAAATAATTTCTAATGAGGCTTTTCTTGTAAGCGGTGTAGACTTAACGGAATATAAAAATAAGTATAACCTTCAGACAGGCGTAATCGACGATTATTACTTTGATGATGATACTGTAGAGAATGTTATACTTACTCATTTTGGTGTAAAAAAGCTCGACGCGTTAGGTTTATCTGATTTTCCTACGGGAACTATAGCTGCCGGAGCTTTACTTAAGTATCTTTACGATACTCAAAAGAATACATTATCGCATATAACGACGATTCATCCTTATATAAGCGGTAAGTATCTTATGATTGACGGTGCTTCACGACGTAATCTTGAACTTGTCGAGACAATGAGAGAGAAGAATAAGATAGGATCACTTCTTCATACTCTTGATAAGACCAAGACCGCAATGGGTGCAAGAATGCTTCGTTCATTCGTAGAGCAGCCTCTTACGGATGTAGATATGATTAATGCCCGTCTTTCCATGATTGAAGAGCTTAATGCCAATATTATCAACAGAGATGAATTAAGAGAATATCTTAATCCTATATACGATCTTGAAAGACTTGTCGGTAAAATCACATATGAAACAGCGAATGCCAGGGATTTGATAGCTTTTAAGACATCAATTGAGATGATTCCTGGAATTAAAAACCTTCTTTCAGATATGAAAGATAAGGCATTTTCCGATATTAACAATGATATGGACAGTCTTCGGGATATCTATACTCTTATTGACGAATCGATTAACGAAGAAGCGCCGCTTACTTTAAATGACGGTAATATCATTAAGACGGGTTATCTTGAGGAGATAGATAAGCTTCGTCTTGCGAAGACAGAAGGCAAGAACTGGATTATCGAACTTGAATCTAAAGAAAAAGAAAAAACAGGTATCAAGAATTTACGAATTAAGTTCAGTAAAGTATTCGGATACTGCTTCGAAGTAACAAACGGCAACCTTTCCATGGTTCCCGATTACTTCATAAGAAAGCAGACACTTACAAATGCCGAAAGATACACGACTCCTGAATTAAAAGAGCTTGAAAATACTATACTTTCATCGGAAGAGCATTTAACTGCCCTTGAATACAGAATTTTTACGGATATAAGACAGCGTATATCTGCAGAAGTTAAGAGAATTCATAAGACTGCAAAAGCTATAGCGTTACTTGATGCAATTGCTTCGCTGGCCTTTGTTGCCGATAAGAATAATTACGTTCGCCCTGAAATCAATACTGACGGCGTAATTGAGATTAAAGACGGAAGACACCCTGTTGTTGAGAGAATGATATCGGGCAATTTATTCGTACCGAACGATACTTATCTTGATAACAAGAAGAACAGAATTGCTATAATTACCGGACCCAATATGGCAGGTAAGTCGACATATATGAGACAGACCGCACTTATATGTCTTATGGCTCAGATGGGAAGTTTCGTTCCTGCAAGTTATGCCAATATAGGAATTGTAGACCATATATTTACAAGAGTAGGTGCATCCGACGACCTTGCAAGCGGTCAGTCTACTTTCATGGTTGAGATGACCGAAGTTGCCAATATTCTTCGTAATGCTACGGGTAACAGTCTTATTTTACTTGATGAAATAGGACGAGGAACCAGTACATATGATGGATTATCGATTGCATGGGCGGTTGTGGAACATATATCGGATCCTAAGTTACTCGGCGCGAAGACACTTTTTGCTACACATTATCATGAACTTACCGAGCTTGAAGGAAGACTTGATAATGTAAGCAATTATTGTATCGCAGTTAAGGAAAACGGCGATGATATAGTATTTTTACGTAAGATTGTTAAGGGCGGTGCTGATAAAAGCTATGGTATTCAGGTTGCGCGCCTTGCGGGAGTTCCGGATTCGGTTATTGAAAGAGCCAAGGAAATTGCCTCTTCGCTTGCGGATTCTGACCTTGCCCTTAATACCGAGAAGATTGACAATATAAGTCATAACGATAGTTACGGATTTGAAGGTGAACCTGAGCAGTTAAGCCTATTCGACTTAGGTTTTGAAAATCCTGTATTAAACGAAATAAGAAACCTTGACCTTAACAATATGACACCGATGGATGCTTTAAATAAGCTTCTTGAACTTAAGAAGAAACTGTAAGGAGATTATATGTCTAAGATTCATTTGCTTTCGAAAGAGACAATTGATAAGATAGCTGCCGGAGAAGTGGTTGAAAGACCGCTTAACGTAGTAAAAGAGCTTGTTGAGAATGCAATTGATGCAGGCGCAAGTGCGATTACCGTAGAGATTAAAAACGGCGGAATATCATATATCAGAGTCACCGATAACGGCTGCGGCATTGATAAAGAAGATATCAATGCGGCCTTTTTGCGTCATTCGACAAGCAAATTACAGTCTGAAGAAGATCTCTACAATATAGCTACATTAGGCTTCAGAGGCGAGGCATTATCTTCAATTGCCGCAGTATCTGTTATGGAGATAATTACGAAGACCAAGAATGAGATTAACGGCTCAAAGCTTCGTATAGAAGGCGGGGTCATGGGAGATATAGAGGACGTAGGAGCTCCTGACGGTACAACTATGTTCGTAAAGAATCTGTTCTTTAATACTCCGGCAAGAAAGAAGTTCCTTAAGTCTGAAATGACGGAAGGCGCTTATATTACGTCGCTTGTTGAGCACTTGGCATTGTCTCATCCTGAGATTGCAATAAGATACATAATTAACGGCAGTACCAGAATCAATACAAGCGGACATAACGATATTAAAGAAACCATATACAGCTTATACGGAAAAGAGCTTATATCGGATCTTATTCCGATAGATAAGGAAAGTGACGGAATACATATTACGGGATACATAGCAAAGCCCGGAATATCACGCGGTAACAGAGCTTTTGAGAATTTCTTCGTTAACGGAAGATATATCAATGCCAAGGTTCTTACCAAGGCTGTAGAATGGGGTTATAAAACCTTTATAATGCAGCACAAATTTCCGACCGTATTTATCTATATCGGTGTAGATACTGCATCCGTAGATGTTAATGTTCATCCGACCAAGATGGAAGTTAAATTTATGGATGAAGACAAGATTTATGAGCTTTTATCCGAAGAGATTAAAAGGTTACTATCCGGAGAAGACCTGATTCTTTCAAATTTTGAAGTAAAAGAAAAAGAACCTATTACGGAAGTTAAGGAAAGAATTGAGAAAACCGTTCAGTTCGAGCCTTTTGAAATCAGCAAACAAGAAGTAATACATGAACCTGTAAACCCTTCAAAGCCTATATATAAGGCAAGAGAGGATGCAGGGCTTAATAAAATAAAGGAAGCGGTAAGTAAGGATTCGCCTTATTTTAAGGCATATAAGCAGGAAGTTTTACCTCTTTACGAAGAGAAAAAGACAGAACATGTTGAGGAAGAAGAAGAGACTTATCATTTCCTTGATGAGAAGATGAGAGTTAAGCATAAGGTGTTGGGCCAGATATTTGATACTTACTGGCTTGTTACACTTAATGACACTCTATATATAATCGATCAGCATGCGGCTCATGAAAGAATCCTTTTCGAGAAGACCATGAAACTTATGGATAAAAGAGAGATGACTTCGCAGGTTATCAATCCTCCGATGGTTATTTCTCTTACAGATAAAGAGATGGTACTTCTAAGTAAGTACATGGATAACTTTACGAAAATCGGATTTAAGATTGAAGATTTCGGCGGAAACGACGTTATCATATCCGAGATTCCGTTTAACATGTACGGCATCAACAGTAAGGAGTTATTCTTATCAATGATTGACAGCCTTGATGAGTTTTCGGGGAAAGAAACGGCCGAAGTTGTCCTTGATAAGATTGCAATGATGTCTTGTAAAGCAGCGGTAAAAGGTAACTCAAAGTTATCTTTTGAAGAGGCGAATGCCATAATTGATGAGCTTTTACAACTGGAGAATCCGTATCATTGTCCGCATGGAAGACCTACAATTATTGAGCTTACCAAGTCAGAACTTGAAAGAAGGTTCAAGCGATGAAAAAACCTCTTGTTATTATTGCGGGTCCGACCGCTACAGGTAAAACAAAAGTTTCGATAGAGCTTGCAAATAGAATTAACGGCGCCGTCATATCCGCAGATTCCATGCAGGTCTATAAAGGTATGGATATAGGTTCCGCCAAAATAATGCCTGAAGAAATGCAGGGAATTACACATTACCTGATAGATGAACTTGACCCTTCGGAAGAGTTTAACGTTAAAGTGTTCAAGGATATGGCGGATTCCGCGCTTTCTTCGATATATGAAAAGCATGAGATTCCGATGATTGTGGGCGGAACGGGCTTCTATATTCAGGCGCTTTTATACGGAATTGAGTTTCCGGATGAAGAATCGAATACGGGTTACAGAGAAGAACTTACCAAGATTTACGAAGAAAAAGGTGCGGAGTATCTCCATGAAATGCTTCGTGAAATTGACCCGGTATCTGCAGATGAGATTAATATGAATAACGTTAAGCGCGTTATTCGTGCATTGGAATTCTATCATGACAATAATGCTCCGATAAGTGAGCATAATAAGCTTATGAGAGAGAAAGAGTCCGAGTTTAATCATGCTTTCTTTGTGCTTACGGATGACAGAAGTAAGCTTTACGAAAGAATCGACGAAAGAGTCGATAAAATGATTGAGGCCGGGCTTGTGGCTGAAGTAAAAGCACTTAAAGATAATGGTTATGTCAGGACCGATGTTGCAATGCAGGGTTTGGGATATAAGGAAATACTTGATTATCTTGACGGTAAGATCTCACTTGAAGAAGCTGTATATATTATTAAGCGTGATACAAGGCATTTTGCGAAACGCCAGCTTACATGGTTTAAAAGAGAGCGCGACTGCATCTGGATTGACAGAAGTGAGTACGACGGTGACGTTAATAAGATCGTCGATAAAATGATGAGTGAGTTAAAAGAAAGGGGAATTATATAGAGTATGATTAATAAGGATATATTAAGGGATTATTATAAGGGATATGGTATAGATGAAGATGTATTTGATTTCGGCGAGAAGATCCTCGATGAATTGAAAGAGCGCTTCGATAATATCGACAGAGTTGCGGAAATCAATCACTTACGCGTTATGGACGCGTTCAGAAAAAACCGTGTAGATACAGAATGTTTTAACTTGGCTACAGGTTATGGATATGATGACATCGGAAGAGATAAGTTGGAAAAGGTTTACGCAGATCTTTTCCATGGTGAAGATGCATTGGTACGTCCGCAGATTACCTGCGGTACACATGCGCTTGCGCTTGCCCTTATGTCGAATCTTCGTCCCGGTGATGAACTTTTATCCCCTGTTGGTAAACCATACGATACACTTGAATCGGTTATAGGTATTAGAGACTGCAAGGGCTCTTTAAAAGAATACGGTATTAGTTACAGTCAGGTTGATCTGCTTCCTAACGGCGATTTTGATTTTGACGGAATTAAGAAAGCAATCAATGAAAAGACAAAGCTTGTTACAATCCAGAGATCGAAAGGTTATGCAACAAGACCGACCCTATCGGTTGAAAGAATCGGTGAGCTTGTTAAGTTTGTTAAGGACATCAAGCCTTCCGTACTTGTTATGGTTGATAATTGTTACGGAGAATTTGTTGAGACAATAGAGCCGCTTGATGTCGGAGCGGATATGATGGTTGGTTCTTTAATTAAGAACTTGGGCGGCGGACTTGCACCAATAGGCGGATATATTGTAGGTAAGAAGGAATGCATAGAAAATGCTGCCAACCGTCTTACTTCACCGGGCTTAGGCAAAGAAGTCGGAGCGTCACTTTCAACAATCAAATCTTTCTATCAGGGACTTTTCTTTGCACCAAATGTAGTAGCTTCGGCTTTAAAGGCTGCAATTTTTGCTGCGCATATATATGAAAAGCTCGGGTTTGAAGTTCATCCCAAGGCAACCGATGAGAGATTTGATATAATTCAGGCGATTACATTCCATAATCCTGACGGTTTAATTGCTTTTTGTGAAGGCATTCAGGCAGCTGCACCAATTGACAGCTATGTAATTCCGGAGCCTTCCGATATGCCGGGTTATGAATCTAAGGTAATCATGGCGGCAGGAGCTTTTAACCAGGGTTCCTCTATTGAATTATCCGCAGACGGACCGTTACGTGAACCTTATACCGCATTTTTCCAGGGCGGAATAACATATCAGCACGCTAAATCGGGAATCCTTATGTCGTTACAGAAAATGAAAGAAAAAGGGCTCGTGAAACTTCAATAATTTCTATACAGATACGGGCATTTATGATAAAATAACTATGTGTGTTCATGTCCCTACAAAGAGAGGGAAAGGACTTTATTTGACACAAAAAACCATTAAACAATTACCATTATCCGAACAGCCTGAGGAGATCTTTTTTAAGGTCGGACCGGAGAATATGACAGACGCCGAATTGCTGGCGATTATTTTAAGAAGCGGAATTAAGGGTGCGAGTGCTCTTAACCTGTCTCAGGAGATTCTTAATCATAATAACGGGAATATCCTTAATATTATGAGACTTTCTTATGACGAACTTCTTAAAATTGACGGCATTGGCAAAGTTAAGGCCATGCAGATTAAGGCTGTTGCGGAATTAAGTAACAGGATCTACGTAACTTCAAGAAAAAGAACGGTAAGGTTCGATTCGCCTTTAAGCATTGCGGATTACTATATGGAATCCATGAGGCATCTTAAAAGAGAGAATATGCTTCTGATAATGCTTAATATAAAGTTACAGCTTATAGCGGAAGAGAAGATTTCCGTCGGTACGGAAAATGAAGCGATATATTCCGTCAGAGAGATATATAATCTTGCGCTTAAGAAGGATGCGGCTAATATAATCCTTATACATAACCATCCGAGCGGTGATGCAAGCCCCAGTAATGCTGATATAGTTACAACGAAGAAGCTTACGGATGCCGGCAGGATAGTGGGGATTAAGCTTATAGATCATATTATTATCGGTGATAATTCGTTTTACAGTATGAGTGAACATAACATGATATAGGAGGAGTGACATGGCAGCTAATATTTATGGAGTAGATATAGGTACTGCTGATATCAAGGTTATAGCAAAGGCTACCGATCAGGTATTTACTGAGAAGGATGCCATAGCAATCAAGAATAAAAAGGAGTTTTATGCATATGGTGACGAAGCTTACGCTATGTACGAGAAGACTCCTTCGAGCATAAGCGTATCATTCCCTGTTGTTAACGGTGTAATTGCTGATTTTAACAATATGCAGAGAATGATAGAAGACATGTTTGAAAAGAACATGAAGGGACATCTTAAGAATGCGGAATTCATTATTGCGGTTCCGACCGATATCACAGAGGTTGAGAAGCGTTCGTTCTATGAGCTTTTCTACAAGAGCAAGATGCGTCCGAAGACAGTAAGATTATGTGAGAAGCCTATTGCAGCTGCAATAGGTCGAGGTCTTGATGTTAAGGAATCCACAGGTTTACTTATCGTAGACTTGGGTGCTGATACAACAGAAGTTTCCGTTCTTTCTTTATCCGGTCTTGTATATTCGGACCTTGTTCGTGTAGGTGGTAATCACATGGACGATGCGATTATTGCACATATTAAGAGAAAGTATTCACTTGTTATAGGTCATAAGACTGCTCAGCAGCTTAAGATGGAGCTTGGTTCCGGCATCGGTGCAGACTACGGTACAAGAGTAATAGTAGGTCGTGACGTTGTATCGGGACTTCCTATCGAGATGGAGATTTCATCCAAGGATGTTAACGAAGCTATAAGTGAGCAGCTTAACAATATTTGTACATCTGTTAAGATGATTCTGGAGAAGACTCCGCCTGAACTTGCAAAGGATATTATATATTCAGGTATCTATGCGGTTGGTGGAACATCCAATCTTCATGATATTGATAAGATGATTACACAGGCAACCAATATTAAGGTTAATCTTACTGAAAATGCCGAAGAGTGTGCGGTTCGCGGACTTGTAAATATCGTTGCCGAGAAGAAGTTCAATTCTCTTCTTTATAACATGAAGAGCTGATCGGGAGTAATATGTTTGGTCGAAGAAAGAAGTTAAACAGAGCAAAGATTAAGCTTTCCAACAAGTATTTGTTCGGAATTCTTGCTTTAATCTGTATTGTTTCGTTATTTGTCGGAATGAATTTCAATATTAACGGTGGCCCGTTATCGGATCTTGCCGATTACTGTTTTGTTCCTATGCAGAAAGGTCTTAACAGTATCGGCTTATTTGCGTCCAACAGAATGGACGAATTAAAGAATATAAGACAGTTAATGATTGAAAATGCTGAACTTCAGAGTAAAGTAGATGAGCTCACAACTGAGAATTCCACATTAAAGCTTGAGCAGTATGAGCTTGAATCATTACGTGAATTATACGATCTTGATAAGAAGTATCCGAGTTATAAGAAGACTGCCGCCCGTGTAATCGCAAAGGATGCCGGTAACTGGTTTGATACTTTTATTATCAATAAGGGTTCTGCCGACGGCATTAAGGTCAATATGAACGTTATAGCAGGTTCCGGACTTGTTGGTATTGTTACTGATGTAAGAAAGCATTCCGCAACTGTTACAACAATAATCAACGATCTATCCAATGTAAGCGGAATGATGATTTCAACATCCGATTATTGTATAGTCCGCGGAAGCATTAAATCGATGAATGAGAAGCAGGGTATATTATTCGATACCCTGAACGATCTTAATGATATGATTACGGAAGGCGAGCAGGTCGTTACTTCCAATATCAGCGATAAATACCTTGAGGGAATTCTTATAGGATATGTAACTGAGATTAAGATTGATTCCAATAATCTTACCAAGTCGGGAATAATAACTCCGGTTGTTGATTTCGCCCATCTTGAAGAAGTATTGGTAATCTTACAGACGAAAGATTATGATTAGAGTAATACTTAGAAGAACAATTGAGATAGTTACCGCTATTTTCCTTTTTCTTTTACAGATAACATGGTTTAAGGGCTTGGAAATAGCGTCTGTTGCCCCTAATCTGCTTATAATTTTTGTATCTGCCATCGGTGTGTTGCGTGGCTCAAGAGAAGGTATGCTTATAGGCTTTATTTCGGGACTTTTTGTAGATATATATTTTGCGGGTATCCTTGGATTCTATGCACTTATGTATATGTGTATAGGATATGCTATAGGATATTTTAAGCGCGTGTTCTTTGCGGAAGATATTAAGCTTCCGCTTATTCTTGTTATGCTGGGCGATGCGATTTTTAATATACTGGTATATGGTTTTAAGTTTATGTTAAGAGGAGATCTTTCATTTCCTTATTACCTTATGAATCTGATACTTCCTGAGGTTATGTATACTTTTATTGTGTCACTTTTTATACTTCCTGTGATTATTAAGGTTGACAGACTTCTTGAAGAATATGAAAAGAAGGGGGCAAGTAAGTTTGGTTAACGCGATCCGTGCCTTTTTTAAACATATAGTAAAATCAAGATTATTTGCTTTCTCTGTTGTGATGGTCGTAATGATGGGAATTCTTGCCAACAGATTATTTGTGTTACAGATAATCCGCGGAGAAGATTACCTTAATAACTATACGCTTTTAGTTGAAAAAGAGCGTGATATTGCTGCTACAAGAGGTAATATATATGATTGTAACGGTGAAGTTCTGGCTTATAACGAGCTTGCTTATGCCGTAGTTATAGAAGATAACGGAACTTATGAATCATCCAAGCAGCGATCCAAAGAATTAAACGAGATAATAAAGAAGACCATTCTGATTATTGAAGAACATGGTGATTCTGTTGATAACAATTTCGATATTCAGTATTTAGACGGCAAGTTTTCGTTTAAGACAAGCGGAACTGCACGTTTGCGCTTTTTGGCAGACATATTCGGATATAAGACCGTAGATGAATTAAAAGTAAACTCGGAAACAGGAATTGATGAGCCGAATGCTACAGCCAAGCAGGTTGTAAATTACCTGATTAAGAATACTTATGCAATAGAAGAAACCGATATGAAGCTTGCTTTTGAAATTGCGGTTGTGCGTTACGGTCTTTCTGCAAACTTTTACAGAAGATTTATCTCTACTTCAATTGCAACCGGTGTAAGTATTGAAACCGTTGCTGCAATAAATGAGAATCTTGCGGACCTTCAGGGCGTATCAATTGTTGAAAGTACATTACGTCGCTATGTTGACAGTGAGTATTTCTGCCATTTAATCGGATATACCGGTAAGATTTCACAGTCCGAGTTTAATGAACTGGGTGGTGAAGATGCAGGTTATTCTCTTAATGATTATGTTGGAAAAGCCGGAATTGAGCAGGTTATGGAATCTTATCTTAAGGGACAGAAGGGCAACGAGACTTTCCATGTAGATAACCTGGGTAAGATCGTAAATATTTTGGAGAAGACAGATTCTGTTCCCGGTAATGACTTATATCTTTCAATTGATAAAGACCTGCAAGAGACATGTTATAACCTTCTTGAGCAGGAGATTGCGGGTATTGTATATTCGAGTATCTATAATATAAGGAGTATTAGGGGGTCTCAGAATTCTACAAGAGGCGATGTTGTAATTCCGATTTACGATGTATATTATGCTTTGATTAATAATAATATTATCGATATTGATGCCTTTGCTGCTGAAGATGCTCAGGAAGTAGAAAAAAACGTCTATAGTTCATTCAATGAGCGCTACGATTCTACGATAGATATGATTACTTCCGAGCTTACTAATTCTCCGACGGTTTTTAAAAATTTGTCGCTTCGTATGCGTGAATATGTGAATTATATTGTGTCAATGCTTAAGGATAACGATATATTAATGACTTCTGAGATTGATAAGAAGGACGATACGTATAAGGCATGGTATGATGGTACGATTTCCGTTAAAGAATATCTTAAGTATTGTATTTTTGCCAACTGGATTGATGTAAGTAAGCTTTCCGATGTAAGTTCGGAGACATACTCCGATTCGGAAGAAATCTATGATTCTCTTCTTGAGAAGATTAAAGGTATGCTTAAGGGTGAGAGAGATTTCCATAAGCTTATCTATAAATACATGATTGATGACGATTTGTTAACAGGAAAGCAAGTGTGCCTTCTTCTTTTTGAACAGGATGTCTTGGCGGAGAGCGAAAGTGATGTTAACAGATTAAAGAATAATGCGGTTACCCCGTATCAGTTTATTAAAGAAAAGATCAAAAATCTAGAAATTACGCCTGCACAGCTTGCACTTGATCCCTGCTCAGGTTCCTGTGTAATCACAGATCCTCAGACAGGTGAATTAAAGGCTTGTGTAACATATCCGGGTTACGATAATAACAGACTTGCCAATTTTGTTGATGCGGACTATTATAATAAGCTTTTAAACGATAAGGCTACTCCGCTTTATGACTTTGCAACACAGCAGGAGACAGCTCCGGGTTCTACATTTAAGCCGTTTATTGCTACGATTGCATTAACTGAAGGGATTATTTCACCTTACGATCAAATTCTGGATGAAGGTGTATTCAAGAAAGTAGATAACGAGCCTAAGTGCTGGTTATACAGATCCAGCCACGGAAGCCACGGTAATATTAATGTTTCGGAAGCCTTAAGAGATTCGTGTAACTATTTCTTCTATGAACTCGGTTACGAATTGAGTCTTGTAAACGGTGTATATAATGATAAGCATGGTATAAGCACAATTCAAAAGTATGCTGATCTTTTCGGTATATCCGAAAAGACCGGTATTGAGATTCCTGAAAGTGAACCGCTTGTTGCTACCGAATACCCTGTAATGGCTTCCATCGGACAGAGTAATAACTCTTATACGACAATTGGTCTTGCAAGATATGCAACGGCTGTTGCCAATAAGGGTACGGTATATAATTTTACGATATTGAAGAAGGTTACAAAGGCTGACGGTACAATTGTTGCAGAATATAAGCCTGAAGTAAGAAATACTCTTGATATTGTATCGCCTGAAACATGGACTGCGGTTCATTTTGGTATGAAGATGGTTGCAGAGAATACATCTGTATTGAAGTCCTTACCTATTGAGATGGCAGGTAAGACCGGTACGGCTCAGCAGATTACAACAAGACCAGCACACGCTTTGTTCATAGGTTTTGCTCCTTTTGACAGACCGACATTTGCAATCGCAACGAGAATTCCTTTCGGATATTCTTCTTCAAATGCCGCCGAAGTCTCAGCCAATATTTTAAAGTATTACTTCGGCATTGAAGATGTAGACAGCGGTCAGGCTACAGATATTAATGGTGAACATACACTTGATTAAGGATTGAATTATGTTACAGAAATACAGGTTAAAGGATTACAATGTAAGATTGGCTTTGGAGGTAATACTGCTTACCGTTTTCGGTATTGTTGTAATACAGTCACAGAGCGCATATTATGCCAAGAGACAGATTTTAGGTCTTGCTCTCGGTGTAGTTGTTATGGTCGCTGTATCGCTTTTTGACTATGATTATCTGATGAAACTTGCTTACTTTATATATGGTGGAACATTGATTATGCTTATCATGATAATGCTTCCTTTCTTCGGACATTCTTCTCACGGAGCACAGCGTTGGATTGAAATAGCAGGATTCCAGTTCCAGCCTTCGGAACTTGCCAAAATTCTTCTTATAATTACTCTGGCACATTTTTTTGGAAAGTATGAAGAGAAGATTAACAATGCCAGAGTTATATTTAAAGCGCTATTATTAATAGGTGTACCTCTTGTGTTTATATTTGCGCAGCCTGACCTTTCGACATCAATTGTTACATTTCTTGTATTTGCTTTTATGTATATGGTTGCGGGTTTAAGCTACAGACTTATTGGAATTGTTCTTGCAATTGTTGTACCTTCTGTTATTGCCGGACTTGCTTTTGTTGTTTCCAATTTTGAAAAGCTTAAAATATTCCAGGGAAGTCACAGATATCAGTTTTTGCGTATTATGGCTTGGCTTCGCCCTTCCGAATACGGTGATAAGGCCATTCAACAACGTAATTCTACAATGGCTATAGGTTCCGGACAGTTATTTGGAAAAGGGTTATATAATAAAGACGTGAGTTCTTTAAAAAACGGTAACTTCATATCCGAAGCGCATACGGACTTTATTAATGCGATTGTTGGAGAAAGTTTGGGATTTATGGGTTGCATGATTATTATAGTTATGCTTCTTATTATTTGTTTTGAATGTATCGGTATTGCAAAGCGTTGCAAGGACCTTCAAGGAACACTTATTGCGACCGGTGTTGCAGCTTTAATTATGACACAAAGTTTTGTTAATATAGGTGTTACAACAGGATTATTACCGAACACGGGTCTGTCTTTACCATTTATAAGTTATGGTCTTACTTCGCTTATTTCTATGTATATAGGTATCGGATTGGTGCTTAATGTGGGACTTCATCCTGCAAAGAGAAGAACGGGGGTTATACGATGAATATTGGATTGATTGCTCACGATTCAAAGAAAAAACTTATGCAGAATTTCTGCATTGCATATAAGGGTATCCTTGCAAAGCATACTATCTATGCAACCGGTACCACGGGAAGACTTATAGAAGAGGTAACAAACCTTAATATCAATAAGTTTCTTGCAGGCCATCTTGGAGGAGATCAGCAGCTTGGCGCTCAGATTGAGCATAATCAAATGGATCTTGTTATTTTTTTAAGAGAGCCTTTATCACCGAAGACCCATGAACCTGATGTTGACAGTATTGTACGTCTTTGTGATATGCATAATATTCCGCTTGCAACCAATCTTGCAACTGCGGAACTTTTGATTAAATCTTTGGACAGAGGAGATATGGAGTGGCGTGAAGTCTATAAATAAGTTTTTGGCTGTTTCGTTAATTGCTTCGCTTATACTTGTACTTACAGCATGCGGCAAAAGCGAATTGGCCAACAGATTCGATATATCGAGAATATCTGCATCCGGTAATCCTTCGAATGATTATATTGATACCAGAATGTCATTTATGTCGGACGGATTATGTGTTACGGATTCCGACGATATTGATAATCCTGATATTAATGCAGTCTATATCGATGCTGCAGGAGCTTTTAATATATCAACCAAGGAAGTTATGTATGCTCATAATATCTTTGAGAAGAATTATCCTGCAAGTATAACCAAGGTTATGACGGCATATCTTGCAATTAAATACGGAAATCTTGACGATTATGTAACTGTAAGCTCAGAAGCATGCAAGCTTCCGTCGGGTGCATCAACCGCAGGATTACAGCCGGGTGATGTTATTAGCGTAAGAGATTTATTGTACGGTCTTATATTGGTAAGCGGTAACGATTCTGCAATTGCTCTTGCGGAATATATATCCGGATCGGTTGAAGCTTTTGCGGAGCTTACCAATAACGAACTTGAAAAGATATATGCAACGAATACCCATTTCGTTAATCCGAACGGTATTCATGCAGATAATCATTATACAAGCTGTTACGACCTGTATCTTATATTTAATGAAGCATTAAAGGACCCGATATTCCTGGATCTTATTAATACCGTAAGCTATAATGCCGTTGTAACACATAAGAATGGCGATGAGGGTATTCTTAAATATAAGACTACCAACAAGTTCTTATCGGGTGAAGCTTCATATCCTTCTTCTTATTCAATTGTAGGAGGCAAGACCGGTACGACTTTTGATGCCGGAAAGTGTCTGGTTCTTCTTACTATCAATAAAAAGGGAGAGCAGGTAGTCTTTATAACGTTAGGCGCAGAAACCAAAGAAAGACTCTATGGATTCATGGAAGAAATGATGAAAGCACTTGAGTAAATAAACAATTATATACAAGTTTTTGTATTGTAATATAATACAAAATGCACTATAATAAAAGCAGAATATGAAAGTAGTCTAAAGATATTAAATGAATTGTGCATATATTCAGAATATTTAAGACACTTTAGAAACAGGAGGAAGATGCTATGATTCAGATTATTGCCGGAGACAAGGGTAAGGGTAAAACCAAATATCTTTTAGACAAGGTTAACACTGCAGTTAAGACTGCCAATGGTAACCTTGTATTTTTAGACAAGAACACCAAGCATATGTTTGAATTAAGTAATAAAGTTCGCCTTATTGATGTACCGGAGCTTCCGGTAGACAATACAGACGAATTTCTTGGTTTCTTATGCGGAATAGTTTCGCAGGATAACGACTTGGAAGAGGTTTATCTTGACAGCTTCCTTACAATAGCTCATATCCCTGAAGGAAATGACGCAGAGATCGAGAGAACAATAGCTAAGGTTGAGACATTAGGTGAGAAATTTAATATCAAATTTGTATTAAGTGTATCGAGAGATGCCGACAAATTACCTGAATCAGTTAAGAAATATGTTGATATAGCACTTTAGAGATAAAGGCCCGTGTTTTTAGCGGGCCTGTTTTATTGCCTAAATTTAATAGATTATTGGATGTTTTTTTTTACTGTGATATAATAGATATAGTGGAGGTAGAAGTGCATTGACCCAACAAGTTGTGAAATTTAAAAAACCATTTCGCTTTAACAGCGCGACGGTCATATTTGCGGTAATGTCGATTTACCTTATTATTCTTATTGTTAGCTTTGCCCTTGATAAACATGCATCGACGTATGAGGTTAATACCGGTAACATTGCCTCTTATTATTCTTACAGAGCTATGGCAATTCGCAATGAAAAGGTTGTAACGTCTGCTCAGAGCGGTTATATTAATTACTTTGCGGAAGAGAATCGCAAAGCATCTGCCAAGACTGTTGTATATTCAATCAGTAACGAAAAAACCGTTGAATTAAGTAATATAGATACCAAAGAAATACTTACAGAGAAGAGACTTACAAAGTTTACCGAGAAGCTTGATAATTTTGCATATTCCTTTAATGAGGGAGCTTTTTCGACAGTATACTCTTTTAAAGATGCGATGAATGCAATATTTGTCGAAGGTCTTGCAGATTCGGCAAAGGCAGGAAAGTTAAGCCCGGGAATGTCTGCATATTATGCTTTTGAGCCGGGTGTTGTGGTATATTCTATTGATGGTCTTGAAAATGTAAATGTTAATGATTTTACCAAGGAGCAGGTTAAGGGCAGCAATTATTCCGTTAATACAATGCTAAACGGTAACTATGTCAATGTCGGCGATCCGGTATATAAGGTTATTACCGGGGAGACCTGGTACTTAATCGCTAAAATTGATGAGAATTGCAAAGAAGAACTTGCGGATAAGCAATATGTTAAGGTCAAGTTTAAGGCGGATAATTTCAGTATGGAAGTTCCTTTTTCTTTAGAAGAAAGAGACAACGAGACTTATATTATCATTGAATGCTTAACAGGAATGATTCGCTATGCTTCGCAGCGTTACATTGATATAGATCTTGATATTGAGACGGTTACGGGATATAAGATTCCGAATTCTTCTATTTTGCATGAAGACTTTTATTCGATACCGGAAGAATATTTAACAAAAGGCGGTAATTCCGGTGCATACGGCGTACTGCTTGTTTCGGTTGATAAGGAAACGAAAGAAGAAGCCGTTACATTTACTCCGCTTTCAATATATGCATATGATGAGGATTCAAAACTGTACTTCATTCATGATGTAGGTATATCGCTGGGAGATATGATAGTTAGGCCTAATTCAAGCGAACGATATAAACTTACGGACAGTAAAAAGTTCGAATGCGTATATTGCGTCAATAAGGGATATGCGGTTCTTAAACTTGTGACTATTCTTACGAGTAATGAAGATTATTCGATAGTTAAGAAAGGTACAACTTTCGGAATCAGTTCTTACGACAGAATCGTCCTTGATGCGACCAAGATTGAAGAGGGAGAACTTATAAACTAGGCTATAAGGAGTTATAAAATGGGGGAAGTAAGTAATAATCTTAAAAAGGTCAGAAAGATAATAAAGGATACTTGTGAATCCGCGGGACGCAACGAAAATGAAGTCACGCTGGTTGCGGTTAGTAAAACCAAGCCCAATGAGATGATTATGGAAGCTTATAATGAGGGCGTTCGTGATTTCGGCGAAAACTATGTACAGGAACTTGTCGAGAAGATGGAAAGCCTGCCTAAGGATATAAGATGGCATATGATAGGACACCTTCAGAGAAATAAGGTTAAGTATATTGTCGGTAAAGTTAAACTTATTCATTCGATAGATTCGGTAAGACTTGCTGCTGAGATTAATAAAGAAGCCGAAAAGCTCGGAATCATACAGGATATTCTTCTTGAGATTAATATGGGACGCGAAGAAACGAAGTTCGGTATTATGGAAGAAGATGCTATGGATATCGTAAAGGAAATAGCTGAGTTTCCGCATGTAAGAATCATGGGACTTATGACTTCGGCACCATATGTGGTGGATTCGGATGAAAACTTAAAAATTTTCCACAAAATAATGGGTTTAGCTGTTGACATTAAGAATGAAAATGTCGATAATGTATATATGGGGGTTATGTCCATGGGTATGTCACAAGATTTTGTGGCAGCCATTAAAGAAGGCAGTACGATGATCCGTGTCGGAAGCCTTATTTTCGGTCAACGTAACTATAATAAATAACCTTATTAAACCAGACGGTTAGGAGTGATTTTTTATGAGTTTTATGAATAAGATTCTTGATGTAATGAAACTTGATCCTGATGATGATTACGAATTGGATGACGATATTGAAATTGACGACGCTTCAACAGCTGTTAAAGCACCTAAGAGAAAAGAAAAGGTTGAAGACGATTTCGAACTCGAACCAAAGAAAACCATCGGCAAGACATTACCTATCAGTAAACCTATCAGTAAGATTACACCTATAAAGTCCGGCAGAAATCAGATGAGAAATGAATCTGCCGAGATGGAAGTATGTGTTATAAGACCTACGAGCATAGAAGATGAGAGAGAGATTACAGATACTCTTCGCGCCGGCAGAACAGTAGTACTTAATGTTGAAGGACTTGCTGTTGATATTGCACAGAGAATCATTGATTTCGTATCCGGAAGCTGCTATGCAATCGATGGTAATCTTCAGAAGATCACCAATTATATATTTATTGTAACTCCTTCGAGTGTAGATATTTCAGGTGATATTCCGGGGCTTATGGAAGGATATGACTCAGGTGCTTTCAGGAGTGAGTTCTAGTTATGACTTCCGAAGAGAAGCTTTTACTTAATCGTTTTAAGGACCTTGACAGGATGGCCTTGAATAAAAACAAGGCTTTCTTTACCAACTTTCTTGACGCTTATGAGTATTCTCTTTTTCTTGATCATGTTAATGATTTTGATTCACACACGGGAATTTATGATTTAATTGATGACTTAGAGCGTCAGATGGTATTTTTCCATCCTGACGCTTTTTGTGATTCTGTAGAATTTCCTATTACTATATTAAAAATAATGCCCAAATCGGCAAAATTTAAGGGCGAAATTTCTCATAGGGATATACTGGGAACTTTAATGGGCCTTCAGATTGAAAGAAAGTATATCGGTGACATAAGAATCCAAGAAAACGGCGAAATAATCGTATTTTGTGTAGATTCAGTAGCAAATCTTATTATTGAATCGATTGACAGGATAAGACATACGGATGTGGTAATCTCACGAGTGGAAAATATATCTGATTTTAATTTCTGCCAAAAATTTATTGATAAGTGTGGTTCGCTTGCATCCAATAGACTTGATGCAATTGTCTCGGAGTGCTTCAATCTGTCGAGATCTTCTGCGTCGGACTTGATTAAGAGTGAATGCGTATTCGTAAATAACAAACTGGAAAATAAAGTAACCAAATCTATCAGTACAAATGATAAGATTTCTGTTAGAAAGCATGGTAAAGTGAAGATAACTGACATCGGAGAGGAAAATAGGAAGGGAAAAATAAAAATTTCTTACTCTATATATGCTTAAGCAAGAAAACGATTGTTAAATGTATTTGCGAGAATTTTATTGTAAAGCGGTAAAAACGCAAGACCATTTTCCCTTATAATTGTTCCCGAATAATTGCTTATGAAGCATGAGTAAGTTTGATTAGTAATTACTCAATTATTTACAACGAGATAGGCTTTTTTTGAATTTACGCCAATTATCTACTTAATTAATTTTATTTTTAATTATTTTGTTCAGTTTTAGTTCACGGTTTTAAATATGGAGATTTAGGCTGCTTTTACCGGATTGATAATTATTGTTACAATATATTTGTGAATCAAGGATTATGTGATGATACGAGAACTGTACTTTAAAATATAACTATAATACGGACACAATTTAAAACTGTGATTTATGTTATGTCACTAAAAAACTCACTTTTTAAATTTCCGCTCATAGATTTTTTTTGATTTTTATGAAAGGTACGATTATATATGAAAAAAAAGCTTTTATTTGGTATTCCGGCTATGATAATTTTGATATTTTTTGACCAATTTACCAAGTTTTTGGCTGTTAAATACTTGAAAGGGTTGCCGAACGGAAAAAGCATCTTAGGAACAATTCTGAAAATTCAATATCTCGAAAATAGAGGTGCCGCATTTGGCCTTTTACAAGATAAACTCGTTTTCTTTTATATTTTTTCAATCCTGTTTTTATTTTTATTTACATTTTTATACTTAAAACTTCCGGTTGAGAAGAGATTTCTTCCTATCAATGTATTGTTGATTTTTTTCATATCCGGTGCCATCGGTAATTTGATAGACCGAGTTAGACTTAAATATGTAATCGATTTTATATATGTAAGCATTATTAATTTCCCTATTTTTAATGTTGCGGACATATATGTTACATGTTCCTGCATTGTTTTCTTTTTGCTGGTTGTTTTCTATTATAAAGAAGAAGATTTTAACAAGATTAAACTATTTAAAAGGTAAGATATATGAAAGAATCGTATGAATTTATTGCCGAAAAGGATATGGAAGCTGTTAGAATCGATAAGTTTCTTTCTGATAATCTTGAAGATTTGTCAAGATCAATGATACAGAATCTTATTAAATCAGGTAATATCTTTGTTAATGATAAACAAATTAAAGCTAATTACCGGATAAGACCAATGGATCATATTGTAGCCAATATTCCTGAAGCAAAGGAAATCGATATAGCTCCGGAAGATATTCCGCTTGATATATTATATGAAGATGATGATATTCTTATTGTAAATAAACCCAAAGGAATGGTTGTACATCCGTCTAACGGGCATGAATCGGGTACACTCGTTAATGCTGTTTTATATCATTGCAAGGGGCAATTATCGGGTATTAACGGTGAAATAAGGCCGGGAATCGTCCATAGAATAGATATGGATACAACCGGTTCACTTATAATATGCAAAAATGACAATGCTCATCGTTTCATTGCCGAACAGATTGCTGTACATTCCATTAACAGGATTTACGAAGGAATTGTTCACGGTATTGTTAAAGAAGATGAAGGAACTATTCATACGCTAATAGGAAGAAGTCCTACCGACAGAAAGAAGATGGCAGTTTTAAAAAGCGATGGAAGAGAAGCAATCACTCATTTTAAAGTTTTAAAACGCTTTAAAAACTATACATACTGCGAATTCAAGCTTGAAACCGGAAGAACTCATCAGATAAGAGTTCATATGGCGAGCATCAATCATCCTCTTGTCGGTGATGAAGTATACGGACCTAAAAAATGCCCGTTTAAGCTTCAGGGGCAGACTTTACATGCCAAAACAATTGGATTTATTCATCCTAGTTCACATGAATATGTTGAATTTACTGCACCTACGCCTGACTACTTCGATGAACTTTTGAAAAAACTTGATTGAAATTAATTGAATTTTCATAAAAAAAGGTGTATTATATAATCAAAATTGACATCTAAGGAGGCGATTTTATGGG
>JAEEGF011443081.1_pt1 | contig 24335 bp, 20 predicted proteins | sample 9134171 | NCBI WGS metagenome assembly JAEEGF01 (sample SAMN16246542, study PRJNA631951) | gut metagenome | biome: gut microbiome; feature: rumen; material: AP-attached | host: Bos | place: Iran: Karaj | collected 2018-10
TTATATAGTTCTCTAATAATTTCGATTCTTTCTTCTGTTGTGAAGAATGAATTCTACTTATCTGGATTTTGCTTTACAGGGATAATGACTTCATCAAATAATTTACTTGCTTGTTCAACAATGTCCATGTGTCCTTTTGTCATTGGATCGAAACTTCCTGGATATAATACTTTTGTCATAGTGATCTCACTACCCTTTCAACTTGTTCTTTACTATTATCTTTTAAAATATAATCAAAATCAGCTGGATTTAATTGTGTACTTGCTTTTTCTCTTAAATCAAAAGCTTCTTCTGTTATGTTATCTCTTTTTATTGTTCTTTCTTTTCTTACTTCATATGGGACATCTAATAATATTTTTATATCACACATACCAAAGTATTGTGTAAGAGGCAACAATTGCCAATCTAGAATAATTATTTTATCTTTATTCTCACTTATAAATTTGTCTATTATAATTTGCATATGTTTCCATGTTATTTCTGTAAGCTTAGCCATTTCTTCTTTAGAATCAAATACTATTTTATTTAATTTTTTTCTATCAACGTAATCTTCAGTTAATATTGATTCCCCAAAAGTATTAACTAATTCTTCTTTTACTTCAGGTATTGTAATTACTTGATGCCCTACCTTGTCTATATCCAAGTGAACGGCTTCTCTACTAGCTAGCTCAATTATATTATTAGCTAGTGTTGTTTTACCACAACCTGATTTACCGCAGATACCTATAATCATTCATATTCCTCCTACTGATTTGTTATTATATTACATTGTTTAATATTGTCAAAATTATATAGTGTATTGGGCACAAAAAAACTAGTCTTTCGACTAGTTATTTATAAATGGAGCGTATAAGTTTATAGCTTACGGTAAATTTTTTTTAAACATTCAATAATAAGTAACAATAATATTCTTTTAATCAAGCATTTTCATATAATTATCTTCATAAAGCTCTAAGCTCTTTAATATGTTATTTTGTAAATTATAAATATTAAAAAAGACCTTTATAGGGGGCTTCTTCATAATTATATCATTTTTTTTGGTTCAATATAAGAATTATATTGATGAACATATGGTTTTATAATTGAAATATGTTTTTTGGAGGTAGAGTTATGGCGAAGTATGTGTTTGTCACAGGGGGCGTTGTTTCAGGGTTAGGTAAAGGTATTACGGCATCATCCATTGCATTATTATTGAAATCTAGAGGATATAAGGTTTTCATGCAAAAGTTTGATCCTTATATTAATGTGGATCCAGGAACAATGAATCCGATACAACATGGAGAAGTATTTGTCACTTATGATGGCTGTGAAACAGATCTTGATTTAGGTCATTATGAAAGGTTTATAGATGAGGAATTAAATTATACATCTAATATAACTAGTGGTAAGATTTTTAAATCAGTAATTGATAAAGAAAGACATGGCGATTATTTAGGTGCAACTGTACAAGTAGTGCCACACATTACTAACGAAATTAAAAACAAAGTATATGAAGCTGGTAATACTAGTGGTGCAGATATTATTATTACAGAAATTGGCGGAACTGTTGGAGATATTGAATCGCAATGTTTTTTAGAAGCTATTAGACAGATTCAATACGAAAAAGGACAAGAGAATACATTTTTTGTACATTGTACTTTAATACCATATATATATGGCTCTAATGAATTAAAAACTAAACCTACACAAAATAGCGTTAGAGATTTAAGAAATCTAGGTATTAGACCAGATGCTTTAGTATGTAGAGCTCCTTTTAATACGACTCAAGCTATGAAGGAAAAATTATCTATGTTTTGTAATGTACCAACAGGAAATATAATTGATTCAGTTGATGTTACTAACATATATGATATTCCTATTAATTATTATGATCAAAAGATAGATGAAATAATCTTAAAGCAATTTGGTTTAGAAATTAAAGAAGCTAATATTGATTATTGGAAAAAGTTAATTAAAACAGTAGATAATTTAAAGAATGAAATAGAAATAAGTTTAGTTGGGAAATATACAGAATTGCATGATGCATATATATCTGTTGTAGAATCTTTGCATCACGCAGGTTATAAACATAATGTTAAGGTAATAATTAATTGGGTAGATTCTGAAGAATTAGAAAAAGACATTGATTTAAAAGAAGTATTTAAAAACTCTAAAGGAATAATTGTACCTGGTGGGTTTGGTAGTCGTGGAATTGAAGGGATGATTAAAGCAATTACTTATGCTAGAGAAAATAACATTCCTTATTTAGGTTTATGTTTAGGAATGCAATTATCTGTTATTGAATTTGCTAGAAATGTATGTGGTATTGAGGATGCTAATTCTACAGAATTTAATCCGGTTTGCAAGAATCCTATTATAGATTTAATGAGTGATCAAAAAAGTGTTGTTAATATGGGTGGTACTTTAAGATTAGGAAATTATGAGTGTACTTTAAAGAAAGATACTTTAGCTTATGCAGATTATAAAAAAGATAAAATACTTGAAAGACATAGACATCGTTATGAATTTAATAATAAATATAAAGATATTTTAGAAAAAAATGGGATGGTCTTCTCTGGTAAAAATGAACAAGCTGATTTAGTAGAAATTGTTGAGTTACCAAAACATAAGCATTTTATTGCTTGTCAGTTTCATCCAGAATTTAAGTCCAGACCTACGAAGCCACATCCACTGTTTGATTCATTTATTAAAGCAAGTAAAAACTAACTCTATGAGTTAGTTTTTTTAAAATTGAATTGTTTCAAATTCGTCTTTAGATACTTCTTTAGGTATTGTTATTGGATAGCGACCAGTAAAGCAACCATTACAGAAGTTTTTTATATGGCTCTTTTCCGTTAGTTTACTTAAGTTTTCCAAAGATAAATATTCTAATGAATCAGCATTGACAATCTTTCTTATTTCTTCTAATGAGTAATTATTGGCGATTAAAACATCTTTATTATCAATATCAGTTCCAAAATAACAAGCATCAATAAATGGAGGAGATGCAATACGTAAGTGAATCTTCTTGGCTCCAGCTTTTCTTAATCTTTCAACTATTTTAACGATTGTATTTCCTCTAACAATTGAATCATCAATAAGGATAATAGATTTTCCTTTAACAACGCTGCGAAGAGGACTTAGTTTTAATGAAACTGAATTTTGTCTTTTACTTTGACTATTTTGAATAAAAGTTCTACCAATATATTTACTCTTCGTAAAAACAATATCATAAGGTATACCTGATTCTTTAGAATAGCCAAGTGCCGCATCTACTCCTGAATCAGGGACACCAGCAACAATATCGGCTTCTACAGGTGCTTGTTTAGCTAGAAATCTTCCTGTATTTTCTCTAAAGCGATGAATACTTATGCCATCCATAATAGAGTCTGGTCTAGCAAAATAGATATATTCAAAGATACACATTCCGTGTTTTTCATTTGGGAAGTAATTCTTTGCTGTTATTTCATTATCGGTTACAACAACCATTTCTCCTGGTTCAAGATCTCTAATGAATTTGCCACCTAGTATTTCAAAAGCACAGCTTTCAGATGCAAACATTGTTTTATTTCCTAGCTTACCCATACATAGTGGACGAAATCCTTGAGGATCTCTAACAGCAATTAGTTTTCTAGAAGTCATAATTAAAAGTGAATAAGCACCTTTAATCTTTTTCATTGTTTTAATAATGGCGTCTTCAATACATGTTGTTTTAACTCTTTCTTTAACTATTAATTGGCAGATTACTTCTGTATCACTAGTAGTTGTGAAAATTGAACCGGATTTTTCTAGTTCTTCTTTTAATTCGATAGCATTAACTAGATTGCCATTGTGAGCAATTGCTAAGTTTCCTTTTTGATGACGAATAACAAGTGGTTGGGCATTTTCTTTTCTTGATAAGCCCGTTGTTGAATATCTAACATGACCTATGGCCATTTTGCCGTCAGGCATTTTCTCTAAGACTTTTGGAATAAAAACTTCAGATACTAAACCAATATCTTTATGGTATTCAATTATACCATCTTTATTAACTGCAATACCGCAGCTTTCTTCACCACGATGTTGAAGTGTTGAAAGACATATAGCTGTATTAAAAACTAGTTTGTCTTTGGTTTTCTTTGAATATATTCCAAAGATACCACACTCTTCTTTTAACTTATTCATATCAACCACCTATTTTCATACCTTATAATTATAGAACGAATAAATAATGATAGTCTAGCATTTTTTGCACAAAAAAAACTAGTCGATCGACTAGTTAATTCTAAATGGAGCGGTAGGTTGTTATTAACACAACTTTATTGCCAAAACATTGGTGATATACAAATCACCTAAAATAATTATAACATATTTATCTGCTTTTTCAATTATAATTCGAGAGAATACCATTAGTTAAAAATATAATATTATTATTTAGCAACAATAAAAGTTTTGTTGCTAGTTGTCTAAAGGATTATCATAATCGTCTTTCAACGATTCTATTTCAGCATTAAGGTGATTTATATATTTTTCTATTGTTTCTGAATATAAATCTTCTTTTTCTTTGACAAAGACAAATTTTACTTCTTCGTTGTTAACGATATTTTCTAAAATTTTGTAAAACATTTTCTTCGTGTTAGTTTGATCATCAGATGTTATTTCAATTCTCACTGGTTCTTCAAAATTAAAAACAGCAAAGGCTTTTTCATCTTCTTCTATGATTGTTACATTTATTTCACTATTCATATAAATCTCCTCTTTCTTCAAATGCTTCTTTTCCGCCCTCTAAATATTTAATACTTTCTTCTTTCCAACTAAGTATTTCATCGGTTGTTATTTCCCTTAATTCATCGGTAAACATATTACCAATATATGTCTTATATTTATCATTATCTACTATTTTCAAGATTGAGCACGAAGGTCTAGTCCTGATTGCTATATTTGCATCATGAGTTGCTATTACTAAAGCTTTCTTTGCTGAAGCTAATCTTTTTATTAATGGAACTATTTCTTCATTTATATAGGTACTACCTAGATTTGCTTCTGGCTCATCAATTAAATAAATATCATAATTGTCATTTGACATTAAATCATGTTGTAGTGACAAAATTGCTAGTTCTCCTTTTGATGGTTTATAATTTGAACCGTTTATTGTAAATTCTTTTTTTACCGAAATGAATTTATCAATGGAAGTAAGTCTAATTTTCAAGGCATTTTCCTTTATTTCTTTTATATAATCCATTATTCTATCTGACGTTATATTATCATTTATTTTTTCCAACCCTTGTATTATATTGGTTAATTCTCCCTTATTAGTTTGTAAGCTTTTTGAATCAATTGTTCTTTTGTTTTTAGAATTTATAAAAGAATAAGTGGTGGTTAATTTTACCTCACCTTTTGCCCCCAGTTTCCCTATAAGTAAATCGTTTGAATTAGTCTTATTATTTAAGGTGCATAAAACCTCGTTCGTGCACTTTTTTAGTTCTACTCTTTTCTTTACAAATTCGCATAGCCCTGTTTCTGTAGGCATAGAAGGACTCCCAACGTTTTGTGATACATACTTATTCATTTTATCAATGAAATCATCTAACATTTTTTTAGAATTTTCCTCAATCCATGCTTCTGTATATTTTTTGAAAATATTGTTTTTTATTCTCTCTAATAACTTCAACAAATCATTTATTTCTAGTTCATTTATTTTTTTGTATTCAAATTTTTTTACCTTTGAAATAAAATTATCAATATTATTAATATCCTCATACAATCCTTTATATGCTTTGCTTGTAAAAGAGTGTATCTTATTTATTTCTAAACATTTCATTTTTTTCTTTTTCTTATTAGTTGAAGCATTTTTATAATATTTATAATAATTTTTAAGAGAAGTAGGATTATTATCATTAAAATCTTCAATTAATAATATTTCGCTTTTAAAATCCTTTTCAAGATTAAGTTTGGCATAAGAAAAATCTTCAATATTTGTTTTAATCTTGTTATCATACCATACTTGTTTATCTCCACCTGAAAAATATTGGTATTTAAGTCCTTTTAATTCGTAATGATTCTTTAGTGAATTTAGGATTTCAGTTTTTCCACTTCCTTTATCACCAAAAATAATATTAACATCGTCATAAATTGGAATCGTAAAAGGGTATTCTTTATTATCACTATCGCCATATACTTGCACATCTTCATTAAAATTTTCATTTATTAAATCATTAATCAATAAGGAATCTTTATCTACTAGTCTTATTAAGTGCTGAAAATCTTTTACATCAAATTTCAATTCTGCGAAAGAACATTTTTCGTATTCTTCCCATTTTATTACGTCTGTCCCAATTATTGCTCTATGATTATTACTTTGTAAAACACCTATTGAAACTATATTTGAGGCCTCTTTTAATAAGCGTAGTGGTTTATTCATAATAGACTTTAAATCTTTTAAATCTTCCTCTGACAATTGTTTATCTTTAAGGAAATGAGCTATGTAAATGATATCTAAGTCTTTAAAAGTATTATATAGTTCATGGCTATTTATACAAAAATCGTCTGGTTTGGTATCTTTTAAAATTGATTTTACTTTTTCATTAAAAAAATCTATCTGCTCTGGATTTGCAATTAAAATAATATGTCCTTTTGTATTCTCTTTGTTTCCTTCTACATCTAATTCAATGCCAGGCATAATATAGCAACTATTCTCAACTATTTCTTTAAAAGCAATGTATTCTTCTTTATTAAAATAATTATGATTAGTAATTCCAATCATTTTTACTTCTGCAAGCTCAACTTTTTCCTTAAACATCTCTAGAGATACATTCCTAGAATCATCTTCAAATGATTTAGTTTTTTTTGTGTGACAATGTAAATCTATCTTCATATCGAAACCTCCATTTTATTTTTTATTATTGATTAAGCCAATTCCTTATATCTATTATTTGTATGCCCTCATAAGTATAAGAATCATGATGCGTTCTTGCTATTATCATTTTAGGATAAGCATCTTTTATTCTTAGTAATGGTTCAACTTCACGTTTGAATGTTTTACTATCAAAATCATTTCCTAAATCATCAGACACTTGAATATATATTTTCTCATTTCTTTTAGTCGCAACAAAATCTATTTCTTTATCATATAATGTTCCTACATATACTTCATATCCTCTTCTAAGTAATTCTATTGCTATGATATTTTCATAGACTCTTCCATAGTTGATATTTTTAGTTCCTAGCTTAGCATACTTAAATGATGGATCTACTAAATAATATTTATCCTGTGATGCTAAATATCTTTTGCCTTGAATATCATATCTTCTTATTTTATAGAATAGAAAGGCGTTGCATAGATATTTTATATACGAACTAACTGTTTTATGATTTATATTATCTTTATTATTGGTAAGTTGGTCAGAAATATTTCTTATTGATGTTAAATTTGAAATATTATCCATTAAAAAATCATTAATCATATCTAGTAAGTGATCTTTTTTTATGTTGTATTTGTTACATATATCTCTTTTTATTAAAGTATTATATACGTCATTTACATAAGAATACTTATCATTTATTTCTGGATATAAATAAGATCCTGATAATCCTCCTTCTAAAGTATAATTTTCAAAAGCTTGATCAGTATTATCTAAATTATAATATTCTAAATATTCTTTATAAGAAAATGGATAAATCTTTATTTCAAATGTTCTACCTGTAAATAATGTAGCTAAATCACTACTCATTAAAAAAGCATTTGATCCAGTTATGTAAATATCATATTTTTCTTCTGCGTGAAAATTATTAATTGCTTTTTCAAATCCTTCACACATTTGAACTTCATCTATTAATAAGAAGTTGTGTTTATTATCGTTATATTTTTCTTCTACATATTCTATTAGTTTGTGATATTCCTTTAAGCTTTCAAATTCAGTCAAATTATAATTTATGTGAATAATATTATAACCTTTCTCGGTGGTTTTAATATACTTTTTAAACTCTTCTAATAGTTTTGATTTGCCTGAACGTCTAACTCCTGTAATTACTTTAATATCGGGTGTATTCATAGTATGAATTAGTTTTTCTAAATAGAATGTTCTTTCGATTAGTTTCATATGCACTCCTCCATTTACATTTTATCACTTTATTTCCCAAAATCAAATATTTTTTCTTTTTGGGAAACAAGCATGGTGCTTTTGAAAAAATATTATTAAACATTTATATAAGTGTATTACCTTAAATAACAAAATAGTTAATTAAAAAAGGGGATTATCAATCCCCTTCTCTTAAACATTTATTATGTGTTTTCTTATTTCTTGTTTTTTTGGATTTCTTTATTTCTTTATCTATATCTACTTTCCATATTAATTCAAGAAATATAAATAATGTTCCTGAAACGAAAAATAATATTAAAATACTATACGAAATTATTTCATAATATTTTTGATTAATTGGCGGTAATATTGTGCATAATATTGGAACGACAATTATCGATACAATTGATACTATTCCGATGCTTAGTAATATTCTCAATAATATTATTTTTGTTTTTTCTTTCACATTTATCACCTGCCAAAAATACTTTTTTTAATATTGTTTAAACAATTTGCTATTTTTGATATAATGTTTACTTTTATACTTTGCTTTGTACTATTCATTGACGAAGATAGAACACTGTTTGCGACAACTGTTAAACCTGCTTGTAAAACTGTTTGCCCTTCGCTTTTTAATGCATATTTACCAACTATTGATGACAATAATTTTTGAGGTTTGAACCAACCGGAGTTGGTTTTTATAACGTTACTTGCCACATTTCCAGTAATATAAAGTGTTGCTGTGTTTAAAGGAATATCTACTGCCATATCTAAAGCAGAATTAATGAGATTCTCTTTTGTTAATTCTTTTTGTTCTTTTCCAACAAGATATTTAGAAGCAGAAGTGTATGATAAAACTTGGTTGGTTACAGATTCTGCAGTAGCACCCGCAATGCTTGCTTGGCCAATGCTTCCTGTAGCAGCAAGAACTCCTCCATATGTTGCTCCTCCAACAACTGCTCCGGCCAAATCTTCATTCCACTTTTTACCATTTACTTTATTTTCTATAACTTTTGCTGCTCCTCCAACTATTCCCCCGACAACAGCACTTGCAACAATCCACCAACCTTTTCCATTTTCTTTTCTGTTAGTAGGATTATTTCCACAATATATAAACATATTGTTTCCATTAAAAAATTGACCAGTAGAAACTAATGAATCTGCATTAATAAATCTTCCTATTTCAGGATTATAATATCTGCTATTCAAATAGTATAATTGTGTTTCTTCATCATAGTAATATGATCTATAACGAAATGGATTTATGATACCTAAGTTAATATTACTGTTATCAGTTATATTTTTTATAACTCCCCAATTGTCATATTCATATTTTACTATTTCGTTATAATTAGAGTTATAAATTCCTACAATGTCTCCAAACATATTTTTATGATAATAATATGTATTGTTATTATAGATAAATCCTAATAATTCATCTCCATTGTATAAATAGTATAGCATAGTTCCGTTTCTATTTTCAAATATGATTGATGTATCTTCTAAATAGTAATTAGTGGTTACGTTATTTACTATTTTAGATGTTCTAATACCATTTAGGTTATATTTATAATATATATTATTTGTTCCATCGGAATAAGTAGCTAATTCTCTACCATTCATCCAAGTTAAGGTTTTATTCCCGATTGTTAATGGATTGCCAATATTATCATATGTAATTGATTCATTATTATATTTAGTTAATAAATCTTGCCAATTAGAATCGTTATACTCATAAGTATCCTCATCTAGTAATGTACTTGTTCCATAAGTATATGTTTTTTTAGATAAGATATTCCCGTAATTATCATATGTATAATTGGTAGTTTTATTATCTGTTAAATTATCCTCTCTAATAAGTTGTGAATGACTATCATAATAATACTTATTAGTCAAAGTATTATTTTTTTTGATTTCAGTAATATTATATAGGTTATCATACGTATATTGGTAAGTATCGTTTCCATCTATTACTTTACTAACTACTAAACTTGTTTTATTTCCATGAGTTATATATTCATAATTCATATTACAATGATTATTAATGTTATTACTAATTAATCTACCTAAATAATCATAATTATAGTTAAAGTTCGTGTTGTTAACAGTTAATTGAGTTAATGCGCTTTCAGTATTATAACTATAATTATATGAATAATTGTGATTATTCAATTTCTCAGATTTGGTAATAATGTTGTTATCTTCATCATAATTATAATTTGTTTCATAGTCATTATAAATATAACTAGATAATCTTGAAGCGAAGTCATAGTTATATTTATATATGTCATTATTAGATGTTAGTCTTGTTACTCTTCCTAAATTATCATAATAATTTGTATATAAATCATTTGATTTGGTGATTGTTTTTATTCTATCGTATGAGTCATATGTGTAATTTATTTCATTATTATTTCCATATAATACCCTTGTTAAGTTACCATTATTATTTTCATAATAATTATTAACTAAAGTATTATTATTAATAGCAATACTTGAATTATTATTGTATTCATCATAATTAAACAAGTAGTTCTTTGTACCATGTGTAATCTTTGATAAATTATTATTTGTATATTCATATGATACTGATTGATTATCTTTAGTAATATTAGTAGTTCTAAATTTATTATCGTAAGTATAGTTTGTACTAACATTATTTGGATCAGTTATACAATTAATTAAGCCATTAGTAGAATTTATATTATAACTAGTAGTTTTATCTAATGGGTCTGTAACGTTTGTTACAAATCTTCCATCTGAAGTGTATTCAGCATTTGTTTCTACATATAGTTTTCTACTAAATTGTTCGAAATAAAATTGATATCTATATTCTTCATCTAAGTCATATTCATCTAATATTAATTCGTTTGAAGAATTAACTTTTAAATATTTATTAGGAGTATGATCAGGATCAGTATTCTTCAATTGAAGTGTATACCAGCCATTATTATCTTGTACCAGTTCAAATAGCATATTATCTGATATTGTACTTCTATATTGAAGCTTTAACTCATTGTTCGAATATACCAAATAATAATTATTTAGTATTTTATGGCTAATAGTATAATAATTACCATTTTGCACTATGTTAAATATACTATATGAACATTCTGATTCTCTTAATAGTATTCTTTTATCATAATTAACAAAGAAGTATTTATCTGTACCTTTTTGTCTTATATAATAAATATTATTATCGTTTAATTCATCTAAAGTTGCTCTATTATTTATTCTAGTTCTTACTGGATTCCCGTTTGAATCATATTTGATTTCATTTGTTATTCCAGTTGGTGAAACTGATCTTAATAATCTATCAGTTATATTATTATCATACTCAAATTTATAATTAGCACCCTTAGGGCTCATCATTGATAATAATTGATTGTTTTTATCATAAGACATTGTATCTTGTTCTTTTGATAGTGAAGTAGATGATACTAGGTTACCATTCTCATCATAATTATAAGAATATGCTGTTAAGTCTTTAAATAATGAAAAATTAGTTAAATATGTATCATTTGCATTTTCATTACTCATTATTCTTATTTGTATATTAGAATAATCGTATTCAGCAATGAAATTTTCAGAAAAGAACTGCCAATTGTCTGTACCTGTATTTAGATTTGTAAAAGGTACACAAGTTCCTTCTTCTTCGTTATTGTATTCAAAGAATACTGTTGCACAGATTCCGTTGCCTCCTATTCCGCCATTGAATTCAGTAGGTAGTATCCCTTCATTTTTATACCAAAAAGATAAATTAAATACATCTCCTGCTAGTCCACTTGTATTAAATGATTTTTCTAAAGTTAAACTTCCTTCAGGATCAGAGTGAATCTTTAAACAATTGTTTCCATCCTCAGTTGTGTTCTGACTATTAGTTTGGCCAGTAGAAGTTATATCCCATCCAGTAGGATTTAATTCTAATGAACTAGCATCTATCAAATTATAATAGTTAGCCACTTCTCCAACTTCTAATTGAACATCATCCATTGTCATTTCGGTAAAGTTAATATCGTCTATTATTAGATTCAATCTTGTTGATGGGTTTTCGCCCAAATCATAAGTTATACTATATCTTTTATACTCATTTGTTAAATTAATTGTCTCATCTTCTCTTGCAATTGAAATTGAACCAGATAGTGAAAGATTCGCACTTCCGTTACCTTTTGCATAAAAACTAAGTGTTACAGGTTCTTCTATCCAATCAACGTAAAATGAATTATATATTTTCGGTTCCACATTGGGACTACTATCAACAGTATATTTAGCAGCTTTTGCACCAGTTCTCGCATCCGAAACATATGTTTTAGTTACTGAAGAACTTGTAGTAAAACTATCATCTTCATTTTCAAAAGACGAGTCTTCAATTAAATTATCAACATGTCTAATTAATGATTTATCAACAGTTATTTTGTTTTTAGTATTACTTTCATCTCCGAAAACATATGATTTACCGTATGCGTTAGATAAGTCATCGTCATCATCTAAATTGGTAATGTTAATTGTATTTCCATATTCATTAAAAGTTAAAGTATTTAATCTACCTTTGTTATCAGTTATTTTTGTATCATCAACTGAATAAACAAATGTTAAATAATTACCAATATTATTTTGAGTACTTAATTCAGAAACTTTGGATACTTTGGATGTTAAATTATTAATGTACTCATATTTAGTAGCTAGTCCATTCGGATTTGTTATTTTTTCAATCAAATTATCACTCGTATATACTATTGTTTCAGTATCACCAAGTGAAACAATTGACGTTAGTAAATTATTTGTTAAGTTAATTGTAGTTGTTTTATGAGGACTAGTAAATAAAACATTGTTTGTATTATAAGTAATAGAAACGTAATTGTTATTAGAATCTAAAACTCTATTTATTCTATGGTTATTATCAAATTCGATATTAATTTCTTTTCCATTTGTATCTTTTATTTGTGTTAAATAGTATACGTTATTATATAATTCAAACTTTGATTCATTTCCATTTTTGTCTTTCATTATATAATTGTTGTTGTTTAATTCGATTTTTAACGATAATCCATCTTCATCATAATAAATATTGTTATTTTCTTTAAAAAGATGTTCCGTACCATCTTCGTCTGTATATATAATGTTTGTGATATTTTGTTCTTCCAGATCAGTAACTAAAGTAAGTTTTTGATTCATGTTTAATTTAAATCCCAAACCATATCCATAATCTTCATTTAATACAACTGACCCTGTATTGTATACCAAATATAGATTTGCTGGCATTGGCCCGCCAATTGTATTTCCAACATCAAAAGTAGAAGTTAAATTACCAGTATAATTACAAATATGACTTTCGCCAAAATAATGTTGTTGAGATGTATATGATAAATATGGTTCTATTCCATTATAGTTCTTATAATCTAATATTAACGTTGGTAAATAGTCGGTTCCTTGCGTTCCATCTTTTGATATAAATTCAGCGATTGGATTTGAAGAATTATATGTTTCGTCATTCCATTTTATCATTACTCCATTATTAGTTTCTCCATTATACCAATCTTGAACAATATTTGTAATGTTAAATCCTTCTGTTTCTTTCATTATTTTTATTTCTTGGCTTGTCGGTAATGAGCTGCTTCTTCTAGTGCAAATATAATCATATATTTTTGATTCATATTTATCATTCATGTTTGCCCATTTTGCGGTAGATTCTGACCAAGATGTATTAATTTTATGTAAAACAATCTTAGGTCCAACATATAAAGGATCTGCACCGCTTATTGGATTATTAACTAAGAATAATCTAGCATTGACCATTCGATAATTTGTAGGTAATGTCGGCAAATTGAACTTAATTAAAGTTCTATATGATTTTGATGAATCAGTACCAACTAGTAGTTTTCCTTGATTATAAGTTGGAGTATTACCATCTCCATTAAAAATGTAAGTATCCACTAATCCAATTGTACTAGGGTTGTATGAATCCCTTGTCTTCTTTTTACTACTATCTCTTTTCTCTGTTGGAATGCTATATATTTCAATTTGGATATCTCCGTTTCGCTTTAAAAATCTCTTTGAATATTGAGTTCGGTATTCTGTTAATTCTATTCTATCTTGCATTAGAATACCTCCTAACTAGTTCTTTTCCAAATATTAACAGCTAAATATGGAGGAAGTGTAGTTGTACTTCCTGTATTACCAGCACTTTTTGATTCAGTTGATCCATAAACTTGAATTCCTTCATTACATGATGTTGAGTAGTTGTAGCCGGCTCCACCATCGGCTTTTCTTTCATTCGGTGTATAGCTAACACCAGTTTTAGTTCTATATCTTATTCCGTATGTTCCTGCGAATTGTGCAGCTGCATATAATGATCCATAACTATGAGAGTGTGCTGGAGTGGTATGGGTGTGTGATGTTTGGCCTCCTGTATTTCCCAATGCATAATTATTACCTGCACCAATTAAAAACTTATCCGTAATTTTTTCCCATGTTCCACCAAAAAGTGTTCCTGGGTTAACATCAACTACACTTAAGTAGATTGAACCTACTGGATATATTTGATCAAATGTAACCCCTGAAGATACATTAGTGGTAATACTATTACATATTAGATTTCCACTTGTATCCATACTAAATGTATTATTTTTAGATGTTATGCAGTTCGCATTTACGTTATTTGCATCTATGTCCAATCCGTTATTTGTTATTGTTAAATAATCTTCTATTGTACTCATATTTTAATTACTTCCTTTTCTTTCTTATTATTTTATTTTTAATATCCATCCTATTTTTAAATAGTTTGGATTTTTTTCTAAACTTGGATATTTATCCTTATTTAGATTAATTAATATACGTATTGTTGTTTTATATTTTTTAGCTATTTTAGATAAGTTATCACCCTTGACAACTATGTGTATATTATTTGAATTACCATTAGAATAACCTAATAATTCATTTACCTTAGTTTGAACTTCTGCATAGTTATATCCTAATTTTTCTAAGTTATTTTTTCTTTCAATACCATTTCCGTATTTTCCTTCTATTACTTCATAAGCTATTTCAAGTATTGATTTCGTGTTATTTCCTGAATATCCATTTAATCCGTTTGATTTTACATAGCTAGGAAAATCTTTAAATGAATAATCTTGATCTACAATTTTTCCTGCTATCTTGTTTGTTCTAATAAGATTAGTGCTTCCACCAAATTGCCATAAGTTAGCATTTATAAAATTTGGTTTACTTTTTCCCCAACTGGCAATCCATATTTCAAATCTTTCAAGTTTTTTATAATCAATATAATTTCTAAACCAATTAGAGTTTGCATATACCCCTGATATGTACTTATGATTTTTTAAATATTCGCAAAAACCTAGAATTGCATTTGTAACTTGTTGCTTACCAGCTTTAATTTGCCAGTGGCTATCTTCTACATCAATATAGATTGGATATTCAAATTGTTTTCCTTTTAAGCAATGCTCATATAAATATTCAGCTTCATCTTTACCTTTTTCATATGATGTTGCACAGCTATACCAGTAAGCTCCTACAGGAATATTTAATCTTTTACATTCTTTATAAAAATATTCAAATTGTGAATCTTTATTTTTAGATACTCCATTTCCATATCCAGTAAATCCTGCTCTAAGTATGATGAATTTAATTCCTTCTTGTTTAGCTTTTTCTAAATTAATACCTTTTTGATATACGGAAATATCTATTCCAAAATCAGGCATTTTTAATAGCTTCTTTCGTATTGTTAAAAGAATTACATATTTCTTCAATTAACATATTAAGTTCAAGTTCATTAATGGTAATTCCTTTTTCGTTTAGCATTTCAATTATGTATTTTTTTGCTTTTTCTAATTTTTCTTTGCCTTTTAAATCTTTATACAATTGTTCAACTGCGTTAACTACTGTTTTAACAACTTTTCTCTTTGTTTCATCAGTTACATTCTTTTCATAGATATCTTTTATTTTAGTGCCAATAAATGTTATTACAGCAGTTAATATTGTATAGATTATTGTGGCTCCATATGTTGAAATGAATTCTTCTATTATTTCCATTCTTTATACCTCCTTTGTATGGAAATTTATTGTGTTCCTCCTTTCTTTTGAAACATACTTGTCTCTATAAGAAAATTATAAAAAGCGAATTTTGCGAATTCTATCGCTAAAACAACGAACAAAAAAAATCGCTATATTAGCGACTTTTTCCTTACCAAGTTTCATTTAATACTACCTGAGCTTTGTTAATAGAATCATAACTATTAATAATGGAACCATCTAGACTGATTCCTGTATAATTAACAGTATATTTTTTAGAATTATTTAATGACACGTTTGTAATCGCGTGGGAATAATCTCCATATGCCTCTTGGGTTATTATAGTTAAACTTGTGTTTTTTTCAACGTCAAAATAGAATGTTTGTTTTAATGTAGATAAATTCCCTGGTGGTAGTAAAAATGATGTACCAGCACCAACACTAAATGTTTGTGGATAATTAGTAGTAGTTGTATAACATGGCCCAGAAGTTAAACAATAGTATTGTTCAAAATGTGTAGATCCATGTACTTTTACCGTTGAAAAATGGCCAATTCCTATAATATCGTAACTTCTAGTTGAAGGAATATTCTTCCAATATAATACATTCTTATATCGATAATAACTACCATTCTTTGTTATTGATGTTGTCATTCTTTTATATGTTGTTTCTATTGTAGAAGAGTTCTTTGGTTCGTTAGATATGTTTGCGTTATTATACTCTTCTTCAGTTATTTCGTACGTAATCGATATATTATTGTTAAAACTCATATTGTTATTTCCAACATAGCTTATCGTTTTATAATACTTTGTACTTGATGCAACAATATCTTCTTCAGCATTAACTGATGAGGAAAGAGAAATGAAACAAACAATAAAAAAAGATACTATTAAAAACCTTTTCATATTTCCTCCTTTCTACTTTTATTTTATAATTAGAAAGTTGCAAATTATATCGCTTTTTAAACGATAAAAATCGCTAAAATAGCGATTTATTTTGTTTTTAGTAGTATAATCTCTGTTTCTTTTTTATTTTCATTGTCAAAATATGTTATAAGAAGTTTTAGATCTTTGTTTTTGCTGTATTTATTCTCTGATTGTTCTGAAAAATAAATATTTTGAAATGCTATATGAATTAATGTTAATTCCGAATATTCATCGGTTTTTGTCATTATCAAATTGTTATCATAATATAGTGATACTTCTAAATACTTTATCTTTGGTTCTAGGGTTGTTCCAATATACTCTGAATTGAACTGTAATTCTTTTATGTTGTAAATAATAGTTTCGTTATTATAAATAATATTTCCCTCTACATAGTATTTTTCATTATCATTGGTTAAACTTAGAACATGCCATTCTTTTATTTTAATACTTATAATGGATATAGAAAAAGAAATTATTGTTATTAATAGAATCAACAAAAAATTAATTATTATTTTTCTTTTAGTAATTTGATTATACTTGTTGATATTCTTTAGAAAGTTTTCATCCTTATTTTTATGGTCTTTACTGTATGATTTATTTCTCTCACATTGCATTATTTCTGCTATTGATATATTGTACAAATCACTTAACTTTGTTAAATATTGTATAGGCGGAGTATATACTCCAGTTTCCCATTTTGAAATAGTTCTATTATCACAATCAATTAACTCGGCTAATTTTTCTTGAGTTAAACCTTTTTCTTTTCTTAATTCAGCCAAGAACTTACCTAATTTACCATTATCCATTAAATAACATTCCTTTAATCTTCTCTAAATAATTCCATTATATTTATGTCTAATGCATCCGCTATATAAGTTAGCTTTTCTACTGAAGGATGTTTCTTTCTCTTCTCGTTTTCAATATCTGTCATATAACATCTGCTGATACCAGCCATATCTGCTAATTCTTCTTGAGTAAGATTTTTTTCATTCCTGTATTTTTTAATATTCTTTCTAACTACATTATAGTAATATTCATTATCATGTATTATTACTAATCTTTTAATTTCTTTTATTTTTCTACTTTTAGACATATGTACCACCAGCCTATATTTATTTTGTTTTAAATAGGCATTTATTTATATAGGCTCGTAGCCACATAAAAAGAATAGACTACAATCTATCCTTTAAAATTATTAATAATATTAACGTTGTATTGTATCTATTTTATAATCTATTGTTTCTTTTAGATCTATAAACATTATTTCTTTTTCCATCTTTTTATGATTGTCTTCTATAATCTTACAAGTTTTAATTTTTGTTTGAAGACTATTAATAATTTCATTGTAAAATTCTACTTTTAAATAACATTCTTTTTTTAAAACTGAATCTTTTGTTTTAGACTTTAATTCATAAGTCCTTTTTCTAGAGTAAGTAATATCATTTAATAATTCTTTATTCATTTGATAAAAACAATGTAATTCTTCTTTGGTATTAATCTTATTCTCTGTCATGAATCTTATTTCAAGATTGTATCTTTCTAATTTATCAACTTCCTTTTTCATCTCCGCACTTAAAGGATAGTTTCTTGGACTTTTCTCATAAGTTTTGATTTTAAAAATATAATATAGAAACATTGCAATTAAACTTCTCTGATTCTTATAATATTCTTTTTTATAATGATTGTATTGTAATTGATCGTCCATTGTTAATTTATCAGGGACTTCATCAAGTATTCGTTCATTGATTCTATCGATGGAGTAATCTTCTCCAAATTGTCTTTCTATTCTAATGTTTCGATTCTTGTTTAAACTTCTAACTGATAGTTTTCCATAACGATTAATAACTACATAATTATTCTTTTTCATTATGTTTAAAAAGTCCGAATAATTGAATGCATTTTTAATTGCCATATCAATTGCAGTTTGTGTTCTATTAGAGTAATTATCATGATAAAGATAATAATTAAAATCTATATGTTTCTTTGGTGTCGGTTTTTCTTGTAAATAACTCAATCCATGTTCTTCACAAATAAGGTCATTAGTATTTCTCAATCTTGCCATTTCTTTATTGCTGTAATTATATTTTTTACCATCTTTGATTCCAACTGAATTGACTACAAAATGATTATGAATATGATTAGTATTTAGATGTGTTGTAACGACTACCTGATAATTATCTCCCCACATTTCTTTCGCAAGTTCACATCCGATTTTATGAGCAAGTTCAGGAGTTACTTCTCCCTCTTTAAATGATTGGTATCCATGAAATCCTTGAATGCCATCTAGTTTGTTGTAAGCTTTTTTAACTTGCATCATATCTTGATAAACTTTCTTGCTATTACAATTGATTCCGGTTACATAAAACTGTTCTTCAGTTTTATTTTTGTTCTCTGCGTAATCAATTGTATTTGATAAATCTGATAAAGGAATTTTTGTCTTGTTTTTGTTTTCTACATAATTAATTGTTTTGTTTATGGTCATTTTAATTGGCCATAGTGAAGTAGTCGCCATCTTACACCTCCTAATCTAATTTATTATTTAATTTTTCAATTACTTTTTCTAAATCTTCTAATGAAGTTTTAACAACTCCCGTTAGAAAAGAATCTACTTCTCCATATTCTTCAATCTTTGTATTTATTTTTTCCAAATTGAAATTTACTTTTTGAATTTCTAGAATAGAGTTGAGTATCTCTTGATTACTTTTCTTGTTAACTACATTTCCAAGAATAAGTAGTCTTAAGTATTCAGATCTTGATAGTCCAAGTTCAGCTCTATCAGTATCTAACTTTTCTAGTTCTTCTTCACTAAAATAAATCTCAATTCTTTTGTCTCTTCTTCTCATAAAAACTCCTTTCGGGGATTGGGGTGTCCCCATAATTGGATTTACCATGTAAGGGGTACAAATCCGTTGCTTGCTAATTATCTTTTTTAGAATCAATTTGATCAATTAATTCTACTTTTACTGGCTTAGTCGGTATCTCATTTATAGCTTTTATCTCTTCAAAATCTACAACACTATCGTCTGGTATATAGTTAAATAATCGTTCAAAATCTTTATCTTCTTTTGCTCTAATTATCTCCTTACCTTTGATATAAACTATTCCAAATTTATATTCATCCATCTCGGCTTTTGGATCTTTTTTGTAATAATCTTCTAGAGGAAATACTCTTACTATTGCAGAATCATCTGAAAGAAAATCAAAGAAGAAAGCTTGGTCTTTAACAAAATAGGTTGCTTCTGTATATGAAACATGATAGTAATGATAAAGTCTAATAATAACTTCTTCTGCCTCTTCTTCTGATAAGAATTCACTAAATCTAATTAGCCCTAAAGTATTAAAGAATAAGCATTCTTTCTTTCTGTCAATATAACCATTGGCATAAAGTTCATTACAAGGTTTGGCCACTGATTCTCTAAAGTTAATTTGGCTTACAACGCATTCTCGTCCAACCATTTTAAGTTCAATTGAATCAACAAAATTTCTAACTAATTTTGCTTTTTCATCTCTGGTTTTTGTTTTCCAAGTTCCAATTCTTTTTTCGTATTCCTCTGGATGCGTTTGTCTATTTAAGTATGCTATATCTCTTGCTACTAGAATATCTTTAGCAGAATAATGATAAGGTTCTACTTTATCAGCTTTATCAATTTTATCTTGTAACATCTTAATAGTATCTTCTATTTTTTTAGTTTCTTTTTTAAATTCTTCCATTGAAAACATATTATCTAAATATGCTTTTTTTAATCGTTCTTGTCGTGATTTTTGATTCTCAATTTCTTTATTTATAGCATCTCTTGGTTCATCAAAGTTTTTAATAACCATTGGAAGAAAGAACTGATTTACAATTGAATCATATTCAATTATTTCATCCATAAACTCTTTAAAGTAATCTTCTATAACACTTTCTTTTAAATTCAATTTACAATCTCTACAATAATAATAGTAATAATCTCTTCCTTTTTTCTTAGTTGCTTTTCCGCCCATTATTCTGCCACATTTAGGGCAAATTATTTTTTGAACATAGATATAAGTTAATGTTCTTTGATAAGCTCTAGAGTTATTTTTCTTTTGATATTGGCATTCTTCCCAAACTTCTTTTGATACCAATGGTTCAACTACATCTTCATAATAAGTTGGTTTTTTTGTTCTTTTTCCATGGACAAAGTCTCCCTTGTATATTTCATTACTTAGAATTACACAAATAATATTATCTGCCCAATTCGTTCTTCCAAGTACTTGTTCTTTATTAAATAAATTAGCAATCTTTTGATATGATAAACCATCATGATAAAGCTGGAAAATTCTAATAACTACATCTTTAGTGGCTTCATCAACCACAAGTTTTTTATTTTCATGTTTGTATCCAAGAGGAGCTCTATGTGGAATATGACCTTGTTTAATTGCTCCTGCAAGTCCAATTTTGGTTCTTTCACTTGTCTTTTCAATTTCATTCTGAGAAACACTCATCATTATTCTTGATACCATTTTGCCATCTGATGACTCTGTATTTATATCATCATAAACGAAGTCTAAATAAGCATCATTTTCTTCAATGAAAGAGATTATTTCTTCCCAATCATATACACTTCTTGAAATTCTATCTTGCTTTATAGCCAACATGGTATTAAGCTTTTTATTTCTAATATCTTCTTTTAATCTTTCAAATTCAGGTCTTTTAACGCCTTTTTTAGCACTAATTCCTTCATCAGTATAATAACCGCCAATTTCATATTCATTAATCTTACAATAGGCTTCTAAACGTTCTTTTTGCTCTGGTAAACTGAATCCGTCGCTTACTTGATCTTCAGTACTTACTCTCATATAAAGTCCTGCAATTTTTTTAACATCCTTATCATTAATTTTCATAGATTCAACTCCTTTCAACAAACAAAAAAGGTGTCAAAAGTATTAAAGACTTAATACTACTGACACCTCGTTATCGATATTATAATTTTTTAATTTAGACTTGTGTTTCATTGATGTACCTCCTTTAAATAAGGACTTGTACCTCTTTATTGGTTATTTATAATATCACTTTTTTACGATAAGTCAATAGTTTAAAGCTTTCTAATATAGTCTTGAAGTTCACTAAACGTGAGAGATTTAAATAGATTTCCTAAATATACTTTCTTATCATGGTTAAATGCTAAAAATGTTCTTCCCTTAATAATTATTCTATTCGGCTCAATATAACTTAAATTTGTCTTTTCTATTTTTCTAATTGCACCATTGATGATTGTAGGTTTAACATTGCAAAACTCACATATAAAATTAATTTTATGTTTTAGTTCATCCTCTATAGGGATTTCTCTAGTAGTTATCTCTATCATATTTAACTTCCTTTTTTTTATCTTTCTTTATCAGTTTTGTTTTTCTTTTGTGCTTTCTTATGTAAATCTTCGATAATAGCATCATCCCATTCATCATAACGAGATGGTCCAGCTAAAAGCATATTAGTTTCAGAATCATACTTAACATATTTCATAATCCTAAGTTCTAGCATTGTATCTTTGATAGTTTCTATATTATCAGAACAATATTTAGATAACTCTAAAGCATTTATTTCATCATTGAATAGAATCATACTTAAGAAACCTTTAGCATTTAAAGATAAGTCTTTATCAGTTAAATATTTCATAATTGACTTATACATTGTGTAACGTTTCATAGTTTCACCATCCTTTCTTTTATAGAAAGTTGGTTTTATCACAACAAAAAAACCACTCTTTCGAGTGATCTGTATAATTAAGTTCGGAAAAATTCCGAACAGATTCACCAATGGAGCGGATGATGGGAATCGAACCCACGTTATCAGCTTGGAAGGCTGAAGCTCTACCATTAAACTACATCCGCAATCAAGTAGGCAATTAAAATTATAACATATCTTTATTAAAATGCAAGTATTTTGCCTACTTTTTTGTTTGTTTTTCTCCTACTTGTGAGAATCTATGTATTTTTGTACTTCTTCTGAATCATCTAAATGAGTTTTTTCATGACCTATTATTTGATAATCTTCATGTCCTTTACCTAGAATAAGTACTACATCATTAGCTTCTATCATATCTAATGCTTTTACTATGGCTTTTCTTCTATCCATTTCTACTTCATAGTTATTTGTATTAACTCCTGCTAGAATGTCATCCATAATCTTCTTAGGATCTTCTGTACGAGGATTATCACTAGTGAATACGACATGGTCAGAGTTTTCTGCTGCAATACGACCCATAATAGGACGTTTCTTCGGATCTCTATCGCCACCACAACCAATAATAGTTATTACTCTTCCCTTTTTATTTTCTGAGAAAGCTTTAACTATCTTTTCTACGGCATCAGGTGTATGTGCATAATCTATTACTGCCTCACCATCTTTAACTTTAATTAATTGGCATCTTCCTTTTGGAGGATAGATATCTGGTGTTACTCTTAGAACATCTTCTACAGAGAAACCTATGTTATTAATTAGTGATAAAGCTGTTAGATAGTTATAAACGTTAAATGTAGAACGTAAGTTAGTTTCTACTTCATAATCTTTACCATGAGCATTAAATTTAATATGAGTCCCTTTTTCAGTATCAGTATATTTTTCTATTTTATAATCTTTACCTTTTAAACCAAATGTTAAAGTATTATCGTAAGCTTTAACCCACTCTTCTGCATAGTCATCATCTGCATTAACGATCATTGGTCCCTCTAATTGTTTTAGAATTAGCATCTTAGCTTTTAGATAGTTATCCATTGTTTTATGATAATCTAAATGATCTTGTGTAAGATTAGTAAATGCTGCTACTTTATAAACTAGTCCTTCTACTCTCTTTTGATCTAGAGCATGAGAGCTAACTTCCATCATAACATTTTTACAACCTTTTTCCTTAGATTCTAATAATAATTCATATAAATCCAAGATATTTGGTGTTGTATTGGGTAGTTCTCTAAAATCTTCATCTGGAAGATAGAAACCTATTGTTCCAATATAACTTGTTTTAGAACCTAATTCATTTAAGATTTGATATGTAAGATATGCTGTAGTAGTTTTACCGTTAGTACCAGTAACACCTATAATATTCATTTTGTTTATTTCTGGTGCATAGTGCGTACTAATATAATCTACTAACCATCTATTTGTATCTTCTACTACCTCTTGTTCTATTTCACAATCTACTTTATGTTCAACGATAGCTTTTGTTGCACCTAGTTCATAAGCTTTAGCTACGTAGTCATGACCATCTACTGTTGCTCCTGGTAATGCAACGAAAGTATCTCCTTTTTGTACTTTTCTTGAATCGATTTTGATATTAATCATATTCGTCACCTCTAAACATTATTATTCTATTTTTATTTAAAATATACAA
>JAEEGF012315757.1_pt1 | contig 24335 bp, 35 predicted proteins | sample 9134171 | NCBI WGS metagenome assembly JAEEGF01 (sample SAMN16246542, study PRJNA631951) | gut metagenome | biome: gut microbiome; feature: rumen; material: AP-attached | host: Bos | place: Iran: Karaj | collected 2018-10
ACGGAAACGGAGACGGTCGTTTACTGGTCCGCGTTCAAGACGGAGGTTACAACCCCTCAGTCACCTGGCGGCGACAGCTCCCCTTGCACAGGGGAGCTAAAAAGGAAGGGATTGAAAAACCGCCGCGGTGCTGACGACACCGCGACGGCCAAAAACGAGATTTGAGCTACCAAATCCCTCGGTGCCGATTATAGCACGAGGGAAGGAAAAGTGCAAGGAGGCACATATGATGCTTGTTGGATTTTTATACATACTGTTCAGCCTGGCCCTGATCGCTGCGCTGGTGTTCGCCGGGGAAAACCGAAAGCTCCGGGCGCAGCTGGAGGCCAAGCGGACGCGGGAGGGCTACTCCTGGGACTGGACGAAGGAGAGTGAGCGGAAGGCACAGGCGGCGCTGGAGCTGATCTGCGACAAGTGCCACGAGCCGTACCGCTGCAGCCAGGACGAGCTTGACGAGACCTGCGCCATGTGCCCGGTGCCGGACGCGGTGTACCGGCTGGCGGCAGGGAAGGAGGCGCGGGGATGAGTGCGATGGAGAAGATCGAGGCCCAGCAAAAGGGCCGTGAGGGAACCGCGCCTTGGATGGTGGGCGAGCAGCTGAAGGATATGCTGCGAGCGGAGCCTTGGCTGGAGGATCTGCTGGACAAGGATCTGGACGTGAAGGACATGAGCCTGGCAGCCGCCGAAAAGAAGATCAAAGACTATGCGGACAAGCATAAAACCGGGAACTTTGCCTGCGTGACGCCGACGGTGGCCGAGGGGATCCTGCGGGAGTTCTACGGGCTGCCGAAGAGGGGAGAGGAAACCCCTATCGGCCCTTCGGGCCACTTCCCCCAGAGGGGGAAGCAAGAGCCGGAGAGGAAGATCGTGCGGCTGGAGGACTTCCTATGAGCGGGCGAAAGAAGAAGGACACCTCATCCGCCCCTGCGGGGCACCTTCCCCTCAAGGGGAAGGCGAAGAAACCGAAGCGGCTCAAGAGCGAGTCGGCGGAGGAGATCCTGCAGGTCCTGCCGGAGGAGCCGCCCGACGAGCTGACAGAACATCTCTGGGACGTGGCCAGCGACGAGCTGGGCGGCTGGATCATCGGCTTCAAGCGGGAGAGCATCACCGTGGCGCCTCCCATCAAGAAAACCATGGACTGGAACGACTGGGAGGAACACGAGCGGAACACACACAAGCGCTGGGCGGCCAGCTGCATCTGCAGCTGCTGCGGAAGCGATTTCGTTGCGGGCTGGCCCAAACGGGCGCACAAAAGCAAGGGAATCGTGGCCAAGATCGTAGATGACGCATACATGGACACCCGGTACATGGAGGATGTCGGCTGGGTCTCGGAGGACGAAGAGAACGCGGAGTTTCTCATGGAGGGGGAAACGGTATGCTGCCCGTTCTGCGGTGTGGCCGCCGAACTGGTGACGATGGGTGCTTTCCGTAAGGGACGCACTTACGCGATCCAGGCGGGCGCTGTTGAAGTGCACGGCGGCTATGCCATGCTGGTGTACTACCTGGCCACGAGATACCTGGTACCAAGCTGCGATTGGATTGAAGAGATCCGGCCGCGGGAGGCGCTGGTGATCGACAAGGCCGGGCGGCTGCGGCGTTTCAGCCACACAAAGTATGGGGATTGCGGGGAAGCTGACCTGGGGTGCTGGAAGGAGCAGAGCATCATGAATCCGGAGGAGCGGCCTTTTTACACCTGGGGCACCGGGAAGGGCCGCAAACGGCTGGGGGCTATCTGGTTTGACAGGATCCCGGATCTGGAGGGCACAACCGGGGAAAAAACGGGCCTGGACGACTACCTGGGGCTGTATAACTTCGAGGATCCCGGCGTCTATTGGATGATCTGGCGGAAGCGCCCGTATATCGAGAACCTGGTGCGGGCCGGATGGAGAAGCTTTGTATGCAGCTGCATCAGCCGGGCAACGGAAATTGCGATGGGTTATGGGCACCCGTGCCGGATGGAAGATCTGCCGTATGTGGATCTAAGCGAGGCCAAGCCAAGCAAGCAGCTGCGCATGAGCCGGGAGGAGGTCCGGGAGGCCTCAGCTTTTACATGGAATCGGGATCAGCTCGCCCTCTGGATGGAGACCCGGGAGAAATACCCGCGGATCCGACCGAAGGAGCTGAACGAGGCGATGCGGAAATTTACTACAAGAGGCCTCAACCACATTCTGGCCATGGAGGACGACGGCTGGCCGAATTTTGAGCTGACCAAGGTTCTCCGCTATCTGAGCCGACAGAAGGGCCTCCACGCGGCCGACGCCTGCCAGACCTTTGTGGATTACCGCACGATGCTGGAGAGCGCGGCGCTGGGTGCGCAGCCGACCGAGGAGCAGCTGTGGCCGCCCCATTTGCGGGACGCACACGACCGGCTGAGTACGCAGTTGTCGGTGTCGAAGAGCCAAAAGTATATCGCAGAGTTCCAGAGGCTCAAGCAGAAATACAGACCGCTGGAGTGGACGGACGGAGAACTCTGCATCGTGGTGCCAGAGAGCAACGCCGACCTGGTGACGGAGGGGAAGGTGCTGCACCACTGCGTGGGAGGTTACGGCGAGAAGCACGTGGAGGGCAGAAGCATCTTCTTTGTGCGAAAGTATCGGCGCCCGGAGCGGAGCTACTACACGCTGAACGAGGACCTGACGGGGATGGAGCCCTTCCGGATCCAGCTGCACGGGTACCGGAACGAGTACAACGACGACGGGAGCATGCACAGCATCCCGAAAAAGGTGCTGGATTTTGTGAGCCGTTGGGAAAAAGAGATCCTGACGCCGTGGTTTTATCAACAGCCGGAGATCCAGGCCAGGGCTGAGCGAAAGAAGAGAAAGGAGAAAAACGCGGCATGAATGAATTGGAAGTGAAGCGGACGCCGGAGGTCATCGGCGCGGAGATCCGCATGTATGTGGACGCCGGGCGGCGGGTGACGCTGCTGTGCGGTATCGAGATCGGGCGCCGGCTCTGCGAGGCCAAAGACATGCTGCAGCACGGAGAGTGGCTGCCGTGGCTTTCCCGGGAGACGGATTTCAGCGACAGAAAGGCCCAGCTTTACATGCAGGCCTTCCGGGAGTACGGCGCAAAGCAGCTGTGGATATTCGAACCGGAAACAAATGCGAAAACGTTTGCGGATTTGCCGATTTCCAAGGCTTTAGCCTTGCTTTCCGTGCCGGAAAGTGAGCGGGAAGCCTTCGCCGCGGAGGTCGGCGCGGAAAGCCTGAGCACCCGGGAGCTGCAGGAGGCGATCCGGGAGCGGGACGAGGCTCTGAAGCGGGAAAAGGCCGCCCGGGAGGAGCTGCTGCAGGCAGACGAGGGCCACGCGCTGGCCATCACCGAGCTGCAGGAGAAGCTGGACGCAGCCCGCAGGGAGGCCGATCAGGGGAAGGACGCCCGGGAGCAGAAAAAGAAGGCCGAGGAGGAGAAGGCCACGCTGGAGCGGCAGCTGGGACAGGCCCGGGACACCATCCGGGAGCTGGAGAGCCGGCCGGTGGAGGTGGCCGTGGAGCGGGACGAGCAGGCCATCCAGGACGCGGCGCGGGAAGCCAGGGCAAAGGCCGTGGCGGAAGCCGCGGAGCGGGAGACCGCCCTCCAAAAGCAGCTGGATGCCGCGCTTAAAAAGGCGGAGAAGGCCGAGAAGGCGGCCCAGAAGGCCAAGGAGGCCGCCGAAAAGGCGGGGCAGGATGACAAGGCGGAGCTGGCCAAAGCCGCACAGGAGGCCGCTGCTGCCAGGCAGGAGGCCGAGGAGCTGCGGAAGAAGCTGAAGCTGGCAGATCCCACGGCGACGGAGTTCAAGGCATATTTCGAGCAGCTGCAGCAGCTCTGGGGCGGCCTGATCGGCGTGATCGGACGGGCCGAGCCGGAGCTGGGCGAGAAGCTGAAGAAGGCTGCCCGGACCCTCTTGGAGAAGTTCGGGGAGGCGCTGGGATGAAAGTGCTTGCCATCATTGTTGCGGCTGCGGCTGCGCTGGTTTTCTGGTGCGCCTGCCGGGTAGGCGGGACGGAAGACGAGAGGTGCGGCTGGAAATGAGAGAACTGAAACGTCTTTGCCTGCCCTGCGCCGGAAAGCTGCAGGACGGCGGGATCCGCTGCGAGCGGGTGGAACGAGAGAACGGCAGCACCGGGGAGTGCTTCGCCTGCGGGAAGCGGAGGCTGTGCTTCACCTGGGAGATCAATTATGAAGCGAAGGGAGACAACCATGGAGATTAAATTCATCAAGATCTATCTGAGCGGCGCCAAGCGGATCAACGAGCTTTTCGAGGAGAAGGAACGGAAGGAGGCCGAGATCCGCACGCTGGAAAAAGCGATCCGGTTCAAGCAGCTGCAGCATAAGGGATACGCCAAGGAGCTGGAGACACAGCTCCGGCAGATCGAAGAACTGAAGAGTAAGTACAAGGTTCTGTGCGAGGAGCGGGACGAGTGGATCCACAAATACAGGGCAAGTGAAGAGGCCAGGAAAAGCCTTGGGGAGAAGCTGAACAAGGCCATGGGCGCCATTGAGCTGCTCCGGGGGCCGCAGCAGAGTGAGCCGACGAGCGGCGAGACCCCTTCCGCCTCGCTGCGCTCGGCACCTCCCCCGGCGGGGGAGGCAAGAGCGGAAGGAGGCGCGGAGGCATGAGGTACATCGATCTGCTGGTCCGGGATCACCCGGATATGGATGTACAACGGGCGGTGTCTGTGAATTGCCCTCAGGACTTTTGGGAAAACGCGGATTGCTCGCCTGAATACTGCATGAATGGAGTAGGCGTCGGAGCATATGAGGCCTGCCGGCGCTGCTGGGAGCGGGAGGCCGAGGGATGAAGATCTACCGGAACGGCGACCGCTGCCCCTGCTGCGGCCAGCCTCTGCAGGACAAGTCAGAGGAGTGGCTGCGGGAGTTCTCCGCGCTGGTGGACATGCTCCGCCTGCCGCCCTGGGAGGATCCGGAAGAGGAGGGCGAGGGATGCTGACGCTGCCGATCAAGAAACAATGGTTTGATATGATCCGGTCCGGAGAGAAGACCGAAGAGTACCGGGAGCGCAGCAGCTATTACTATAAGCGATTCCGCAACGTCGGTTTTCTCAATCTTGCCGCCCCGGAATATAAAGCAAAGATCTGCTTCCGCAACGGATACGGGAAAGGAGCTCCGGCCTTTGTTGCTTCCTGCACCCTCAGCATTGGAACAGGAAAGCCGGAGTGGGGCGCAGAGGAGGGCAAGGAATACTACGTCCTCCGCATCAAGAGAATTGAGGAGGACGAGGGGTGAGCAAGTGCGAAAAGTGCATGGCCAAGAGTTTCTTCGCTGAGGTCTTTGACCTGCACTGGAACGGCCAGGAGGACTGCCCGCTTGAAAAATGCACGATGGACGAGAACGGGCGGCCCATTCCGCAGGAGGGCGAGGGATGAAGGAATATATCTTCAAGGCTGACGTCGCAGCAGTAAATGAAGAAGGAGCAGTCTGCATTCCTCTGACCTACGAGCAGGAGCTGATCCGATGCAAAGACTGCAGGTACTGGAAGGATCCGCACGACTATGTGTGCCCGAGCCATTCTTCGGGAGATCCATACATCGACTATGACCAGGAGCCGGACTTCTTCTGCGCTTCGGGAGAAAGGAAAGAACCATGATCTTTAAGAATCTGACCGCGCTGTGTCGGTCGCACAAGAGGATCTTCCTGTACGGGGACGCGGAGGAGCGGGTCCAGTGGCTGGGCGACGGCTACGCCGCGTATCCGCTGCACGGCATGCCGCCTCTGACCGAGGCCGTGCTGGCCACGGTCTGCGACGTGCCGGGCAAGGACCTAGGCAAGTTCTACATCCGGCAGGAGCCGGAGCTGCCGGACATCTACAGCTGCCAGGACGTGGATCCGCGGGGCGAGACCATGCTCCACCCGGAGCCCTACATCTTCAAGCGCTACGACAAGATCCTCTGCCCGGTGCGGACCAGCTGCGGGCTCATGTTCTACGATCCGGAATACCTCAAGCCGCTGCGGGACATGCAGGACACGCTGGAGATCTATGAGCGCTTCACCAGCGGCGGGCGGCTGTACTTCGCCGTCAAGAGCGGCTTCCTGCTGCAGGCCATTCTGACGCCGCTGGAGCCCGCATATGACAAGATCCTGCAGGAGCTGCTGGAGCTCTGCTCCGCGCTGCAGCGCACGGTGGAGGGCAAGGCGATCCCGGAGGAGGACGAGGACGACCGGTCCGCCAGCGGGCTCATGAGCGAGTGACAGACGGCCGGGGCGGGGGACAGCCTCCGCCCCAGCCGGGAAGGTGATTTGAGATCTGGCGCCCCTATCGGCCTTCGGCCACTTCCCCCAGAGGGGGAAGCAAGGGTGCCGGATCTGAGAGCACCTTTTCATCAGAAAACGATTCCTATATAAGAACGCGCGGGCGCGCGTTCTTATCGGGACTTTTTTTCGGCTAACATTAGGACCAGGGGAGAGGAAAGGATGAAGAAGCTGATGGAGTACAAGATCATATCCGCAGAGGGGCGGATCGTCGAGACGAGGCGCTCCTGGATGCCGATGCGGCAGGCGGGAGAGTCGAAGCCGACGAGGGGAGTCCGCAAGGCGGGGAGCTCCTCCGAGAAGAAGATCAAGGCAAACGAGACAGAGAGCGCCAGGGCGCTGGCCCGTTCCATCAACTGCACCGTCCATGCCGGGGACCTCTGGATCGCCCTCAAGTACGACAACGAGCATCTGCCCGCAAGCTATGAGGAAGCCTGCGCGGACGTGACACGCTTCCTTCGGGTTCTTCGCCGGGAGTATCGCAGGAGCATCGGGATGTTGCCCTGGATCTTCTGGGTGACGGCCAACTGGAAGCCGGAGAAGAACGGGCCCGGGAGACCGGCCCGCCTCCATCAGCATATTGTCGCTCCGGCCGAGGCGCTGGAGCTGATCCGCCGTCTCTGGTGGGGAGGGGGAATCAACATCGAGCTGCTGGACAACCGGGTCGATCACAGCGACCTGGCCTTTTACATGGTCGGGAATGTCCACGGGCAGCCGGGGAAAAAGAAGTGGCACGCCTCCCGCAACGTGGGGCGGCCCGTCTACACGGAGCCGGTGCCCGTGGAGGACGTGGAGGATGTTCAGCCGGAGAAGGGCGCCGTCATCAAAGAGCATGTTTCCACCACAGACGAGGACGGACGGGTGGTCAGCACCTATCTGCGCTGCGTGCTGGACAAGCCCGTGAAGGTGCGGGGCGGCCAGATCGTGATCCCGGGAAGGAGGCGAAGACGATGAAGGAGCAGGAGAAGAAGCCGGCGCGGTATCTGCTGCACTACTGCGCGGGCTGCAGGCGCAGGCTGGAGGGCCTGGGCTACACGTTCACCGACAGCGCCAGGGCGCCGGTATGGCGTTCCTGCGGCCTCTGCGGGGCTCTGCTGCTGATCACGCCGGCAGAGATGCACGCGCCGGTCCGCCGCTATCGGCCACGGACGGGAGCGGGAGAGCGGGCGAGAGCGGGGAGGAGGCCAACATGAGCAAACCGAGAGAGCCCTGGTGGGGCTATGTCAAAAACGTGATCCGAGACTACCCGCTTGCGCAGCAGACGCTGACTGAGCTGCGCAGGGGAAGGATCACGCCGAACTATAACGGAATCGGCGGCGGGAGCGGGCCCGGCCGCAGCACAGAGCAGACAGCCACGCGGGAGCTGCCGCCTAAACGGCAGCAGCGGATGGAGGCAGTGGAGCGGGCGATCGGCAGAACACGGCGCCGGAACTCCGGGGCGCTTCGGCTGCGGATCATTGAGCTGGTGTACTTCGCCCAGAGCCACACGCTTCACGGCGCGGCCATGTCGTGCCATGTCAGCTATGACACGGCCAGGATCTGGCACCGGGATTTCGTGAATGCCGTGGCCGACGAGCTGGGCCTGCGTTGAAAACATACTCTCAAGAGCCAAACAGCGGTGATAGTATGGCAGCGTGAAAGGATAGGCACAGGCTGCAGGAACGCGGCCTGTGCCGCTCTGCGCCCATGAAAGATCTGAGAACGCTCTGCCTGCGATGCCGCGGGGATTACCTCGACGCGGGCTATCGGCTCCGTCTGATCCCAGGCAGGCTCAAGGAGCCCTGCGATATCTGCGGACGGCCGGGGCTGACCTTTGTGCTGATCGAGAAGGAGAAGCCATGCAAAAGCAAATCATCGCCTACGCCGTGATCCTGGTGATCCTGGCCGGCTGCTGCCTCTACCTCGTGCGTACGTTCGGGATCCGGGAGGCCGCCGCTACCTTTGCCGCCGTGCTCGTTGCCGTGGCCGTGCTCACGCTGATCCTGGACCGCCTGCTGCCGTGAAGGATTTCGCCAAAGGATTCTACGACGGCAAAGCTTGGCAGGATTGCCGGGCGTCGTTCATCGCCGGCCGCGTCAGCATCGACGGAGGGCTTTGTCAGCGCTGCCGCCAGCGGCTCGGGTATATCGTTCACCACACCGTGGAGCTGACGCCGGAGAACATCCACGATCCGGAGATCGCGCTCAATCATCAGCTGCTGGAGTTCCTGTGCCTCGACTGCCACAACATGGAGCCGGGGCACTTCAGCAACCGGGACGGGAAGGCGACGCCGCGAGAGTTCGTCTTCGACGCGAACGGCGATCTGATCCCGACCTCCCCCCGGTCGGCCGAGCGTTGAGCGCCCAAACCCACCGCAGGCCCCAGGTCGGAAAAATGCACAGGGCGTGCGCGTGGCCCCCCTCCCGCAATTTTGAATAAAGTGTCGGGCGGGATATGAGGGACGAATTGAGGGGGATTTGAGGTGAAAAGATGGCCAGGCAGAAGAAGAAAGAAAACAGGATCAAGGACGAGAAGGCGCGCCTTCTGCAGATCTACGCGAATCTCACACCGAAGAAGCTGGAGCTGGCCATGGGCCTCATTGAGCGGGCCGCCTTCATGCGCGTGGAGTGCGAGGACCTGGAGGCGGATCTCCGGGAGAACGGGTGGACGGAGCCCTTCAAGCAGGGCAACCAGGAGCCGTATGACCGGGCGAGACCTCAGGGGCAGAGCTACCAGCAGCTGAACGCCAACTATCAGAAGATCATCAAGCAGCTGGACGCCATGATGCCGGCAGTGGATTATGCTCCGCCGCCGAAGGACGACGGCTTTGACGATTTTGTGCAGGGGCGGGATGATGGATGATCCGTTATCCGCTGACCTATAACCCCATCCTCGAATACTGGGAGAAGATCCAGAGCGGGGAGGAGGTCGTATCCCTCAAGATCCGCAAGGTGTACCAGCACCTGGCGGACAAGCTGCATCCGGAGGAGGCCGAAGCCGCCGGACGTTGGATCAGTCCGGCAGAGCGGGAGTGGTACTACGATCCGCGGCGGGCAAATCACATCCTGGAGTTCGCAGAGAACTACTGCAGACACAGCAAGGGCAAGTTCGGCGGCAAGCCGGTGCGCCTGGAGCTCTGGGAGAAGGCCATGCTGGCGGCCATGTTCGGCTTCGTGGACATCGAGGGCAACCGGCAGTATCAGCAGGCTCTCCTGATCGTCGCCAAAAAGAACGGCAAGAGCCTGATCTCCTCCATCGTGGGCAACTACATGCTGACCGCGGACGGCGAGGCCGGCCCGGAGGTCTATGCGGTGGCCACCAAGCGGGACCAGGCGAAGATCATCTGGCTGGAGTCCAGGCGCATGATCCGCAAGTCCGACGCGCTGCGCAAGCGGGTGCGGACCCTGGTGGCGGAGATGGCCTGCGACTATAACGACGGGATCTTCCGGCCGCTGGCCTCGGACAGCAACAGCTTGGACGGTCTGAACGTGCATTGCGCGCTGATGGACGAGATCCATCAATGGCAAAACGGGCGGGCCCTTTTTGATATCATCGCCGACGGCACCACCGCCCGGGAGCAGCCGCTGATCTTTATGACGTCCACCGCCGGCGTGATCCGCGAGGATCTCTACGATGAGAAGTACGAGGAAGCCGAGCGGGTCATCAACGGGTGGTGGGATCCGGAGGGATACCACGACGAGCGTTTCCTGCCCTTTATCTACGAGCTGGACGACCGGAAGGAATGGACGGACCCGGCCTGCTGGAAAAAGGCGAATCCGGGCCTCGGCACCATCAAGAGCCTGCGGCAGCTCACCGAGAAGGTGGAGCGGGCGAAGGCGGATCCGAACCTGGTGAAAAACCTGGTCTGCAAGGAGTTCAACATCCGGGAGACCACGGCGCAGGCCTGGCTCAGCTTCGAGCAGTTGAACAACACGGACACCTTCACCCTGAACCGGGAGAAAAAGCGCATGGTGTGGATCCACGATGGCGAGGAGCGGGAGCTGAGCTATCCGCGCTACGGCATCGGCGGCGCCGACCTGTCCCAGACAACGGACCTGACGGCCGCAGCCGTGCTCTTCTGCGTGCCGGAGGCGCCGGGCTACCTCTTCGAGCTGAGCATGTACTTCCTGCCGGAGGAACTGCTGGAGAAGCGGATCCGGGAGGATAAGATCCCGTATGACCGGTGGCTGGAGCGGGGCCTGCTGCGGACCTGCGCCGGGAACAAGGTGCACAAGGACGACGTGACCGCCTGGTTCCGCGAGGTGCAGGAGAAGCTGGATATCTATGTCCCATGGACCGGCTACGACGCCTGGAGCGCCGCGTACTGGGTGGAGGACATGCGCGGCTTCTTCGGATCCGAGTCTATGATCGCCGTGCATCAGGGCAAGAAGACCCTGTCTGACCCCATGGGCCGGATGGGAAACGACCTGGAGAGCAAGCGGATCATCTACAACAACAACCCGATCACGAAGTGGTGCCTGGCGAACACCGCCAAGGACGAAGACAGAAACGGCAACATCCAGCCGAAGAAAACCAGCAAGCCCACACGCCGCATCGACGGCACGGCCGCGCTGCTGGACGCCTATGTGGTCTACCAGGACCGACAGGCGGATTATTTGAACATGATCTGAGGTGAAAAAATGGGTCTTTTCGAAAAGCTGTTTCCGAGGAAGACCGACGCGGCCATCCGCGGATATTTCCAAACCCTGACGGCCTACAACCCGGTCTTTTACTCCCGAGAGGGCGGGATCTTCGAGGCAATGGAGACGAGGGCGGCCATCCACGCCTTCGCCACGCACTGCTCCAAGCTCAAGCCCAACGTGAACGGACCGCAGAAGGCAAAGCTGGAGCGGGGACTGCAGTTCAGCATGAACCCCTGGCAGACGACCAGCCAGTTCCTGTACCGGGCGGCCACCATTTTCGAGACGGAAAACACCGCGTTCCTGGTCCCGATCCTCAACGAGCGGGACAAGACGGTGGGCGCCTATCCGGTGCTGCCCTCCCGCTGCGAAGTGGTGGAGGGCAAGAACGGGAAGATCTACCTGCGATATGAGTTCCAGGCCGGCAAGCACGCTGCTGTGGAGCTGGAGCGCTGCGGCGTGCTGACCAAGATGCAGTACCGGGACGACTTCTTCGGGGAGAGCAACGCGCCGCTGAGTTCCACTCTGGATCTGATCGAAGTACAGAACCAGGGGATCCAGGCGGGGATCAAGCAGGCGGCAGCCATCCGCTTCGCGGCGAAGCTGGGAGCGACCGTGCGTCCGGAGGACCTGAAGGAGGAACAGAAGCGCTTCCGGGATCTGAACCTGGGTGCGGACAACAACGGAGGCGTGCTGCTGTTCGACGCCAAGTACGCAGACGTCAAGCAGATCGAGTCCAAGCCCTATGTCGTGGACGCAGACCAGATGAAGGTGATCCGGGAGAACGTTTACAACTACTTCGGCACCGGAGAGAAGCTCCTGCGCAACGAGTGGGACGAGTCGGTCTGGACGGCCTACTACGAGGGCAAGGTGGAGCCCTTCGCCCTGCAGATGAGCCTGGTGCTGACCGGGATGTTCTTCTCCAAGCGGGAGATCTCCGTGGGCAACGAGATCCTGCTCAGCGCCAACCGCCTGCAGTTCGCCAGCACCAAGGACAAGGTCAATCTGATCACCCAGATGTTCGATCGCATGATGCTCTCGCCGGACGAGGGCAGAGAGATCCTGCAGCTGCCGCCGCTGCCCAACGGCATCGGCCAGAAATACTTCATTCGCGGCGAGTATCTGAGCGAGGCAGAGCGGGAGAAGCTGCGGGGCGCCGGCAGCGCCAAGAAAACAGAAGCGGAGGAGGACGCAGAAAATGCCGGGAATGAGTGAAAAAATGATCCGAAAGCTGACCGAGGGGCGGGAGTACCGCAGGATCGACGTCAGCGGGATCCAGCTGCGGGAGGACGGCCAGGGGCGCATGATCGTGGAGGGCTACGCCACCACCTTCAATCAGTTTTATGAGCTGTACCGCTCCCGCTGGTACATCCTCAACGAACAGGTCGATCCGCATTCCTTCGACGGGTGCGATGTGAGCGACGTGATTTTCCAGTATAACCATGAGGGCCGCGTGATGGCCAGAACGCGGAACAATACCCTGGAACTGGAAGCGGACAGCCACGGGCTGAAGATCCGGGCCGATCTTGGCGGTACCGCGCTGGGCCGCCAGCTCTACGAGGAGATCAAGGGCGGCTACACCGACCGGATGAGCTTCGGCTTCCGCGTAAAGAGCGACAAGCGGGAAGAGATCGAGGACCACGAGTCCGGAACGATCACCATCAACCGCACCATTCTGGCCTTTGAGAAACTGTATGACGTCTCCGCGGTGTCGATCCCTGCGAACGACTTCACGGAGATTTCCGCCCGCGGCTACGCCGACGGAGTGATCGAAGAGCTGAAGGCGCTGGAGGAGCGCCGGGCGAAAGAGCGTCAGAAGCGCGAGCAGATGCTGGGGGAGATCCGGGATCTGCTGGTGAAGAAGGACAAACCCAAAACCGAAAACTGAGAAAAGGAGAAAACGAAATGTTTGATTTCACCAACTGGAGCGACGCAAGGCTTGAGGCCCGCGCCGCCGAGATCCTGGCAGACATGACCAAGGAGGGCGCCAACCTGGAAGAGCTGCGCGCCGAGGCTCAGGCCATCAAGGAGGAGCGGGAAGCCCGCGCCGCTCAGCAGCGTCAGGAGACCAGAGCGGCCATCGCCGCCGGCGCCGGTACCGTGATCGCCCGCGCGCCCCAGGAGCAGACCCGGGCGCAGCGCTTCGCGGTGGTCTCCGTGGAATACCGGAACGCCTGGACCCGCAGCGTCTGCGGCCTGGAGATGAGCCCGGAGGAGCGCTCCGCGCTGTCCTCCGCCGGCGCCGTGATCCCGACCCTGACGGTCAACGCCGTCTGGGATCGCCTGGTGAAGCCCGCCGAGCTGCTGGGCCGGGTGGACGTCACCCAGTTCCCGAGCTACGTGCGCTTCCCCAAGGCCACCACCAACAACGCCGCCACCGCCCAGGCCGTGGGCGGCAGCATCAGCGAGAGCTCCGACGTGATCGGCTACGTGGATCTCACGCCCAACGAGTACGTGAAGCTCCTGACCGTGGGCGCCGACATCGACCACATGGCCATCGACGCGGTCCACGACTGGATCGTCAACAACCTGGTGGGCCAGATCCGCTACAAGATCAACGCGGACATCCTGACCGGCTCCGGCACCAACTGCTGCAAGGGCATCACCGCCAGCGTGAACGCCAACGCCACCGCGCTGACCGCCGCCGGCGTCACCAAGGCCGACCTGATGCTCATCATGGCCACGCTGCCCGCCCAGTACCACAACGGCGCCATCTGGGTCATGAGCGCGAACCTGTTCTTCAACGAGGTCATGACCCTGACCACGCTCAACGATTACATCATCAACGACGGCTTCCAGTATAAGCTGTTCGGCCATGACGTGATCCTGATGAGCGAGGCCAAGGTGTCCAACAAGGAGACCATCTTCTTCGGCGACCCGAAGGCCTACAAGGTGAACATCTTCAAGGCATTGGAGGTCAAGGCCTTCGAAACGGCCACCACGACCAACAAGCAGTTCCGGGGCGCCACCCTGGCCGACGGCGAGCTGCTGGACACCAGCGCCTTCGTCCGCTTCGCCAAGACCTGATAAGGGGGCGAGCGCGTGAAGACTTTGATCGCGATCCCCTGCATGGACATGGTCCATGCGGTTTTCGCGCGCTCGCTTGCGCGCATGGAGAGCGTGGGGGACACGGACGTGGAGATCGCCGTGGGGTCCCTGGTCTACGACTCCAGGAACAAGCTCTGCGCCAAGGCCCTGGAGGACGGTTATGACCGGATCCTCTGGCTGGACTCCGACATGGTGTTCGAGCCGGATCTGATGCGGCGGCTCTCCGCCGACCTGGACGAGGGGCGGGAGATGGTCTGCGGCCTGTATTTCCGCAGGACGCTCCCGACCGGCCCCGTGATCTTCAAGAACTGCGGGATCTACCAGATGCAGCCGGGCGAGCTGTCGCCCATGGCCGTACCGTACAACGACTATCCGAAGGACAGGGTATTCGAGATCGAGGCTTGCGGCTTCGGCGCCGTGATGATGGACGCCGCGGCCCTGCGCCGCACGGCGGAAAAGCTGGGCCCCTGGCCCTTCATGCCGGTGGGCGGCCTGGGAGAGGATCTGAGCTTCTGCATGCGCTGGAACGACGCGGGCGGAAAGATCTGGTGCGACAGCGCCGTGCGTCTGGGCCACGCCGGCGGGCGGATCTACGGCGAGGAGGACTTCGAGACATGAGTACGCTGAGCGATATCAAGCTCTCGCTGCGGCTCAGCAGCAGCGCGCTGGACAGCGAGATTGAGGGCGACATCAAGACCGCCAAAACGCGGATGCGGATGATCGGCGTGCGCGTGATCGAGGAGGAGGACGAACTGACGAAAACCGCCCTGAAGCTGCACGCCAAGGCGACCTTCAACTTCCAGGGCGAGGGCGCCAGGTATTCGGAGGCCTTTGAAAAGCTGGCAACGGCCATGGCCCTCTGCGGCGAGTACAACGGCGAGGGAGGAAGCTGCTATGAGTAAGCCTTTCAGCGCCGAGAAGAGCAACCGGACCCCCATGACCGACCGGTGCAAGCTGGTGAGCTATGCGGCCGTTCCGGACGCCGACGGCTACGACGCTTCCCGGACGCCCAGCAAGCGGGAGATCTTCTGCGGCTTTGCCGAGGGCGTATCCCGGGCGGAGTACTACGAGGCCATGAAGGCGGGGGTCCGCCTGTCCGCCACGGTGGAGATCTGGGAGGAAGACTATCAGAACGAGCGGGAGCTTGAATTCGGCTCCCGCCGCTTCCAGATCGGCCGGGTGTGGCAGACAGGGCGGGGCACACTGCAGCTGTATCTGACGGAGGTGTGGCGATGATCGACACGAGGATCCGCACGGCCCTCGCGCCGCTGGGCCTGCCCGTGGAGCCGAACGAATACGAGGGCGAGGCCATGGAGTATCTCAGCTATCGATACTCGGAGCTGGGGGCGGTGCACGCAGACGGAGACCCGAACGCGATCCGCTATATCCTGGACCTGCACTGGTATCTCCCGAGAGGGCAGAACCCGGAAAACGGAAAAAACCGCATCCGGCACCTGCTGCACGCCGCCGGCACCACCTGGCCCAACATCGTCAACGCCTCCGACAAGGAAAGTCAGCACTACGTGTTCGAATGCGAGATGGCGGACGCCGTCCCGCCCATGCCGGAGGACCCGGACGATGGCCAGCTTTAAGGTGGAAGGCCTGGAGCTGGCTCAGAAGGAGCTGGACAAGCTGGCCAATCTCCCGGACGAGGGGAAAAAGGAGATCCTGACGGCCATGGCCAGCGTCGCCATGGAGGCACAGCGGAAGGAAGGGCTTTCGATGGGGGTATACGACTCCGAGAACGAGGGGAAGCACGCCATCGACAGCATCGGCCTGACCAAGGTGAAGATCACCGAGGACGGAGGCTCTGTCTCCGTCACCTTCAAGGGGACCCGCACGGACAAGAATCACAAGAAGAAGGTCCGGATGGCGGAGATCATGTTCGTCAACAACTACGGAAAGCGAGGGCAGGAACCCCGCCCCTTCGTCCGCTCCGCAAACGCGAAAGCGGAGGAGCAGATCCAGGAGGCGGCGCAGACTACCTTCGACAAGTGGACAAAATAAGGAGGAAAACACATGCCCGAATTTGACCTGAGATATATCAAGATCGGAGAATACCATGAAAACAACGGCGCCGTCAGCTATGACAACGTGACAAAAATGGGAGACGCCATGAGCATGGATCTCAATCTTCGCCACGCGGAGGGCCGCCTGTACGCCGAGAGCAGCCTGGCGGAGTATCTGAAGAAGTGCACCGGCGGCACCATCTCCTGCGGCGTCAAGTACATCCTGGAAGCCGCCAAGAAGCTGATGTTCGGCGCGCGGGACAAGACCAGAACGGTCAACTCCACGCAGATCACAGGTCTCGCCTACGGCTCGAAGGACGTGTACAAGAACGTGGGCATCGCGGCCTACTGCCCCGACATGATCGACGGCGTGGAGAAGTATACCTGCTTCCTGGTCTACAGGACCGTCATGGGCCCGCCCTCCATGAGCTATAAGACCATGGGCGAGAACATCCAGTTCCAGACCCCGACGACCACCGGCGAGTTCATGCCGACGATCGCCGGCGACAAGAATTATCTGGAGGCGGCGACGGTGGACACCGAAACGCTGGCCAAGGCCTGGGTGGACGCCGTGCTGGCCTGAGGTGAGCATGGACGACGTCAGACTGAAAGAAACTCCCTTCCGCTTGGACGGAAGGGAGTATAAGCTCCGCTGCAACTTCAACGTGATCGCGGACGTGGTGGAGGCCTGCGGCGGCGAGCTGCCCAACCTCTTCGACAAGCGGACACAGCTCAAGACCGGGCGGGAGTTCCTGGCGGCCATGCTGAACGACTACGCCGACGAGCAGGGCTGGCCGGAGCGCTATACCGCCCGGCAGCTGGGCCGGAAGCTGGGGGGGCAGGTGGCCGCGCTGCTGGCCCCTGTCATGGGTCTGGTGGTCTCCGCGCTGTATGCCAGGGACGAGGACGGGCAGGAGCACCCAAAAAACTGACGGACCACGCGGAGGCTGATCGAAAGATAGACTTCGCGTGGTTTTTGAGCATTTGGGTGCTGACCTTCGGCCGGGACGAAAAGACGTTCTGGCGGACCATGAATCCCGTGCGCTGCCACGCGCTGTATGCGGCCCAGCTGCCGAAGGAGAGCGGGAGAGGGGATCCCCACCAGCAGAAGAAAAAGCCCCGGAGCCTGGCCGCCTATCTCCGAGGGGAGGAATAAGACATGCCGAAAATTCAAACCGATTTTGTGATCTCTGGGGAAAAGCAGTACAAGCAGGCCATTACGGAGATCAACAATGGGCTGGGCGTCCTGAACTCGGAGATGAAGCGCGTTACCGCGCAGTATCAGGATAACGCCGACAGCGTGGAAGCGCTGTCCGCCAAGGGAGACGTGCTGGAGCGGAAGCTGCTCTCACAGAGGGAAAAAACAGAACAGCTCCGGGAAGCGCTCGCCCATGCCGTGGAGCAGTACGGCGAGGGCTCCAAGGCGGCCATGGGCTACCAAAAGAGCCTCAATGAATCGGAAGCCGCCGAGTACGACCTGGAGCACGCGATCCGGGAAAACAACAAGGCACTGGAGGACGCCGAAAAGGGGATGCAGGACACCGGAGGGACCAGCGAGGGGCTGAGTCTCAACATCCAGGATCTCGCATCCCAGTTTGGAATCAAGCTGCCGGGCGGCCTGGACAAGGCCCTGGGCAGCATGAAGGGCTTTTCCGCCGGCTCCGTGGCCGCAGTGGGCGCGGTCGTCGCTGTGGTCGCCGCGCTGATCGAGGCCGAGAAGAAGCTGATCGAGATCACGAGGGAGGCTGCCTCCAACGCGGACGAGATCCTGACCCTTTCCCAGATCACCGGACTCGACACCGACACGATCCAGGAGATGCAGTACGCCGCCGAGTTCATCGACGTCTCCTTCGAGACGATCAGGGGCTCGCTGACCAAGCTGAAAAACAATATGCAGGACGCGCGGGACGGCAACGCGAAGCTGATGGAGACGTTCCGGATGTTGAACGTGGAGATCCTCAACTCCGACGGTACGCTGCGGGACGCAGAAGACGTTTTCTATGATGTGATCGACGCTTTGGGAAAAATCGAGAACCAGACCGAGCGGGACACCATCGCCATGGACCTTTTCGGGAAGAAGGCCGAAGATCTGAATCCTCTGATCCTCGCCGGAAGCGACCAGCTGCGGGAATACGCGGAAGAGGCCCACAACGTGAACGCCGTTCTCTCTGGGGAGAGCCTGGAGGCGCTGGGGGCCGTGGACGACGCATACCAGCGGATGCAGAAGACCCAGGAGAGCATCAGAAACCAGATGGCCGTAGAAATGGCCCCGGCGGTGGAAGAGCTGTATACGGCGTGGACGGACTTCATGCTCAAGGCAGGCGAGGCCCTGATCGAGTCCGGGATCATCGACGGTTTGGCTGAGATCCTCAAGGCTGTCGCCGGATTGCTGGACCCCATCGATGAGATCAACAATGAGCTGATCCCGGGAACCAATGAAGGGATCAACCTTCTTAAGCCGAGCCTGAGCTGGATAGGCGCTCTTCTGGCTAGCATGGCCGACGCCATCGACGTGATCAAGTCCTTCAATCTCCGAGGACTGATCAGCGGCGACCTGGGCAACGCTCTGGGCTTCGGGTATGGCTCCGGTAACCCTAACCACTACCAGACATGGAGAATGCAGCAGGAGGGGACCTACGATCAGTACACAGAATACTACCGCAACAAGGCAGCCAATGCCGCAGCCTGGAACCATCAGACCTATGGTAACGGCGCTTCCGGAAGCTTCAATACACCGAACAGCCCATACGCAAACGCGATCTTTTACAACGGCAAATACTATGACCGCGACACCGGCTGGGAGATCCCAGGCTACGCCACCGGCACCATGCACTTTGTCGGCGGGCGCGCCGTGGTCGGTGAGAACGGGCCGGAGGAGGTGGAGCTGCCGGAGGGCTCCCGGATCTGGAACGCCCAGGACACCCGCATGGGCTCCGGCGGAGCGGGCGGCGTTACCATCAACGGGGACGTGATCCTGGACGCCGGCAGCGTGCAGGATCTGGTGGACGCGGCGCGCTTCCTGGAGGACCTGCGCGTGGTGAGGAGGATGAAATGAGATGAGCGGATCTGTAACGATTCCGAGCAACAGGTCGGCGCTGTGCAAATACGGTGCAAAAAACACCAATTACTCAACAGGAGACACGTTTGAAATCAACAGCGGGTATGACCGCGTGCTGATCGGCTTCGACCCCTCCGGCATCCCTGCGGCCGCGCGGAACAAACGGATCACCGAGATCAGGCTCTATGCGTATGGGTACGAGCTCATCAATGTTGCGGGCTACCCCCTGAGGGCGGCGTGGAACGAAGCGACGGTATGCTATGCAAACAAACCGGACGAGGGCAAATACTTTGAGCTGTACAGCGAACTTGATTTTACCAACGCAGGGAACTGGGACCACATCACGACCAGCGCGTATTACCTGAAATCGATCCTGCAGCTCGGCCTTTCGCTGGGCAAACAATTCGACATATCGGGCCACGGGCAGATCTGCAACAGCCGCCATGCGACAAATGCACCGTATCTGGTCTTCGATTTCGTCGACGAGTCCCCGACGAGCGGGATCAGCTCCGTGAGTCCTTCGTCCGGCTACATCCCCAAAAACAAAGCGAGGACGTTCCGGTGGAACATCAGTCAGGACGGCTACTGTGTGGACGACGTGACGGTCGTAAGCAGCAAATTCCGCTGGAAGCCGGCCGGAGGATCCGAGACGGAAGTCGACTGCGGAACGGCCTTGAGCTATACCATGCCGGCCGCGTCGATTACTGCTGACAGCATCCAATGGCAGTGCGAGGTTGTGGACAGTCTCGGGACGACGGTGACGTCTTCCTGGTACACCCTCAGCACGGTGGAGGCTTTACCGACCGCTGCCCCTGTCAGCCCGATGGAAACGATGGTCAGCGGAGGGGAAGAGAACGTCTTCTCCTGGTCACACCGGATCAGTACAGGCACAGCCCCAACGGGAGCGGAGCTGCAATACTCCACGGACGGGAGCACCTGGACAACGCTCGCGACCGTGAGCGGGCCGGAGCTGCAAACGTCGATCCCGGCCAACACGCTTCCGGCCGGGGACGTGCTGTGGAGAGTCAGGACCTATAACACGGAGAACGCCGCAGGCTCCTGGAGCAGCGCCGCGAGCATTTTTGTGGTCAGCGCCCCTCCCCAGCCGGCCGTCAGCGTCGAACAGACGCCGCGGCCGCTGATCTCCTGGCAGAGCAGCGATCAGCAGGGATACCAGATCCGCATCCCGGACGCTTGGGAGAGCGGGAGCGTCTACGGCACGGACACCAGCAGCAAGTGCCAGGTGATCCTCCCGGACGGCGACTACATCGTCGAGGTCCGGGTAGTGAACGAGTACGGGCTCTGGTCTGAGTGGGGAAGCGCTCCGCTGAACGTGGCGAACAGTGCAGGCACAGCGATCACCCTCACGGCGCAGACAGACAGTGCGATCTCCCTCGCATGGAGCGCTGCAGGGACATACGAGCGCTTCCTGGTGGAGCGGGACGGCGAGCCCGTCGCCGTAACAACGCAGACCAGATTCACGGATCTGACCGCGGTTGGGACGCACAGCTACCGCGTGCTGGGCATCCAGACCGGCAGTGACGATTACGGCGTCAGCAACACGGTCTCGGTGACCTTGACCGTGGAAAGCAACAGCATTACGGACCTGGAGACCGGCGAGCGGCTGGAGTTGCGCTACAGCACCACGCAGATCCAGGAGGAGAGGATCCGCCTGGAGCGGAGCGTCATGGTGACGCATTTCACCGGGGCGGACTGGCCGTCTGCGGAGGTCTCACGGTATCGCAACAAGAGCACAAGTTTTGAGGCTGCCTTCCGTGACCTGGATCAGGCGGCGCGCCTGGAGGCCATTCTGGGTCGTTTGGTGTGTCTGAAGACCAAGAACGGCGAGAGTGTCACCGGAGTCGTCAGCGCACTGCAGAAGACCTCCAGCGCGTTCTGGGTGGACTATACGTGCACCATTGAGCAGGTGGAAGTCGGCGGGGAGGTGGCGCTGTGATCCGCAGGATCGAGACCCGCGTGGACGTGCTGCGCGGGGGAGCAGTGCTGACGCAGCTTCGTGCGGAGGAGGACACTGCACCGCATATCCGCATGCGGTCTGGATCGGCTATCAAGGGAAGCTTCACCGGGACCTTTGAGATCAACGGGAAGGTGGACTGGCTGCGGGACGAGCTGCGGCCGGTCCTGATCCTGGACGGGACCGAGTACCGGCTGGGCACCTATGCGCCGGCCACCGTGCAGATCAAGACCAAGAGCGGTCAGCGGAGAGCGAGGATCGAAGCCTATGACCGCTGCTGGCGGGTAGAGTGCACAAGGAAAGAGACGCTTGTGCATCTGTCAGCCGGGACAAACTACGTGGACGCGATCAAGGGCATGCTCGCCCAGGCCGGGATCGCGCTGGTGCTGGCCACGCCATGCAATTCGACGCTGAGCTGCGACCGTGAGGACTGGACGCCGGGGGAGAGCACGCTGACAATCGTCAACCAGCTCTTGGACGAAATCAACTACAAACCCCTGTGGTTCAACGCCGAAGGCTTCGCCGTTCTGGAGCCGAAGCGGAATGTGACGGCGTCCAATATCTCACGCACCTACGACGCGGGAAACAGCCGCTGCCTGATGGTGGACACGCTGGATGCAAAGCTGGACCTGTACAACGCGCCCAACGTGTTCATCTGCGTCTGCTCCAACCCGGACGGGTTGGTCCCCATGAGCGCGCGGGCGGAGAACAACAATCCCGCCTCGCCTCTCTCGACCCTGCGGCGGGGGCGGAAGATCGCCAAGACCTATAAGATCAGGAACATTTCAGACCAGTCCGCGCTGCAGGAGTATGCGAACAACCTGGCAATGGACAGCATGCTCCTGGGGACCACCATCCAGATCGGAACGGCGCTCATGCCGGGTTGCGGCGTGGACGATGTAGTGGCGCTGGTGCATCCGGACATGGAGGGACTCTGCCGCGAGGTGGAGTGGGATATGGAGCTGGCCCCCGGCGGCCAGATGATTCACAAGCTGGAAAAGGCGGTGATGCAGCTATGATCGAAGAGGAAGATCTGCTCCCGGTGGAAGAGAGCGAGAGCGAGCCCGATTTTTCTTTCGCAACCGTGGACGAGGTTGGCGCCAACGGCGTCACGCTGGTCCTGGACGGCACGGAGGAGAGCGGGGGAAAGGTGTACCAGTGCAACGCATGCCTGCTTTTCCGCCCGGGGGACCGGGTCAAGATCCACAAGGACTCCGGGACCATCGTGGTGGAGTTCCCGGTGGGCGCGCCGGGGAGCCGTTACCCGCTGCCATCCGGAGGCGCGAAAAACAAGGTCCTCCGCAAAAAGTCCGCCACTGACTACGACGTAGAGTGGGGCGACGCCCCGGGCGGAGTGCCTTCCGGAGGAGCGGCGGGGAATATCCTGAGGAAGAAGTCCGCCACGGACTACGACGCCGAGTGGGGCGGCGGGGCCGTGCCCTCCGGCGGCGCGAAGAACAAGGTGCTCCGCAAGAAATCGGCGACGGACTATGACACGGAGTGGGGCGACGTCCCCGGAGGGCTGCCGGCGGGCGGCGCGTCAGGGAAGTTTCTGAAGAAGAAATCGGCCACGGACTATGACGCCGAGTGGGCCGATCCTTCTGTGGCGCGCCTGGCCTACAGCTCCACCGTGGGCGTGGAGATCAACGCCTCCGGCCAGATCCAGCCCATCAGCACCACGCAGCCCTCGCTCGGCTCCAGCACCTACGGCAAACAGATCAAGGATCTGTACACCAAGAACGGCATCGTGTCCCTGGACGCGACAAAGCTGGGCTTTTTCAGTGCGACTCCAATCGCAAAGAAAAGCCTGAGCAGCTCGGCCACCCTGGCGCAGTTGATCCAGGCGCTGAAGGACTACGGGCTTTTCAGTTAGGAGGAAGTCTATGATCTACTTTTACGCGCAAGCACGCTGCGCGTCCTGCAAATCGGACGACAAGATCACGACGGGGAGCGTGGGGATCCAGGTGCTTTTCCACTTCTCGGAGCACTGGACCAACCTGCGCAAGGTTGCCGTCTTCAAAGGCAGCGGCCAGAGCGTGGACGTGGCCCTCAGCGGCGACAGCTGCACCGTCCCGCCGGAGGTACTGGCCGCGCCGGGCGACGCCCTAGTGATCGGCGTCTACGGCTCCATGGTCAGCGACGAGGAAGTCATCGTGGCGATCCCTACCGTCTACGCCGAGGCGGGGAGAATCCACCGAGGCGCAGCGCCCTCTGGGATCGACCCGGATCCGCCTACGCCGTCTCTGATCGACCAACTGCTGGAGGCGGCGGAGGCGGCACAGGAGACTGCTGAGAGCGTCCGGGAAGATGCCGACAACGGCGTCTTCGATGGGAAAAACGGTACCAGCGCCTGGTGGACCGACGAGGTGCAGAGCGTTTCAGGGCTTATTCGGGTTAGTGTGATGAGGATGTACGGCCGCGCAGGAGTAAGCCCTGCGTTGGGCGATATCGTGTTTGGCCCGTACCCGGGAGATCGCAGCGGAAATGTAAGTCGGGCATATCGGATTGCCGGGGAGCTACTCGCTGCCTATTACAGGCTGGAACAGATCGGAGACCTGAAAGGCGGAAAGGGAGACCCGGGCGCGGCGGGAACCAGTCCGACGATGACCATCGAAACGATTACCGGAGGCCACAGGATCACCATCACCACGGCGAGCGGGACCGAAACGGTTGATATCATGGACGGCGAGCGGGGCCCGGCTGGCGTTGGCTTCCCTGCAGGCGGGCATCAGCATGATGTTCTCCGGAAGCTGTCCGATACGGACTACGACACGCAATGGGCGAATCCGATGGACCTGCTGTCTGCCGAAGTCAAGGAAGCCCTGCTCCAGCTCGCACAGAAGGTCGCCTACATCGACGCACAGGGCCAGAGCTACTACAACGCTTTGTACAATGCCCTGTACCCGCCGAAGGAACTGCTTTACATCACGGCGATCTACACGCAGTCTGGCACGGTCTACGATGATGCATCGCTCGACTCGCTCAAGGACGATCTGCTTGTCAAGGCAAAGTACGACGATAACACCGAGCCTTATGTGACCAACTACACGCTCTCCGGTACGCTGACGGCTGGCACTTCTACCGTGACTGTGACTTACAACGGAAAGACCACCACATTCACCGTGACCGTAACGGCGCGGCCCGTTCTGTCTTCCATCTCCGCTGTCTACACCCAGGGCGGCACGGTCTACACGACCGACACGCTCGACAGCCTCAAGGCGGATCTGGTGGTCACCGCGCACTACTCCGACAGTTCCACGGCTATTGTCCCGGCGGCTGACTACGCACTGAGCGGGGCGCTGACCGAGGGGACCAGCACGATCACGGTCAGCTATGGCGGCAAGACTACCACGTTTAACGTGACTGTGACGCGG
>JAEEGF012457262.1_pt1 | contig 24334 bp, 16 predicted proteins | sample 9134171 | NCBI WGS metagenome assembly JAEEGF01 (sample SAMN16246542, study PRJNA631951) | gut metagenome | biome: gut microbiome; feature: rumen; material: AP-attached | host: Bos | place: Iran: Karaj | collected 2018-10
GTGATATTCCCTGTCGAGAGAATATATATACGGGATCAGTTTATGCCTGAAACGGAGCCATTTCTTCGCGCTTTCGCACACATCCTTACGGTATTTCCACGGCTCTTTGCCGAGAAACTCAAGATTGCTCGAATGCAGACGCAGAACGGGGGAGAATACGCCGAACTGAATCCATCTGAGATAAAGCTCGTCATCGCGGTAGCCGAGCATATGACCGCCGATATCGTGACTCCACCAGCCATAGCCGGCGTTTGCCGCCGTTGCCGTGAAATAGGGCTGAAAATCGAGTGCCTGCCACCTGATGAACGTATCTCCGGAGAAGCCGAGCGGATAGCGGTGCGAACCCACCCCGCCGTAGCGCGAGAGAATCAGCGGTATATCGCCGTTTTCGGCGTTATCAAGATAATGATAATGATTCAGCGCAATCAGCGGATCGAGTCCCGGAACATCCCACTGCTTTCCCTGCTGCCAGTCAATCCACCAGAAATCCACGCCGTCCTTTTCGTACGGCTTATGAACAATGTCAAAATATGAGTTCCAGAATTTATCGTTTCCGCATTGGAATTTTACGGGTTCGCCGCTCTTGGGGTCGATGCCGTTTGCCTCGGCCATGTCGGCATACATATCCTCAAATTTCCTTACGCCGTCCGCGGGATGAAGATTGAGAGTTACTTTGAGATTCCTCTTTTTGAGTTCTTTGAGGAAATTCTTATAGTCGGGGAAAAGGTCTGTATTCCAGCTGTATCCGGTCCAGCCGCCGTCATCTGCGCCGAATTTTTCTTTTACTTTTACCCAGTGCCAGTCCATATCGACTGTCGCGACGGTCAGCGGAATATTCTCTTTCTCAAATCTGTCCATAAGGGAGAGATATTCCTTATCCGTATAGGCGTGATACCTGCTCCACCATACGCCCAGGGCGAATCTCGGGACAAGCGGGGTGGGGGAAGAAATCATGTAGAAAGCCTGCATTGCGGCGCGGTAATCCTTGCCGTAGGCGAAAACATAATAGTCCTTTCCGCCCTCGCGCGCTTTTAATGAGCCGTCTTTATCTATCAGCACGCTTTTGCTGTCGTCATAGAGATAAACGCCCTTTTCGGTCAGAAAACCGTCACCGAGCGGAACTTTGCCGAAGCCGCGGTCGAGCGTGCGCGCGGTCCCCTTGAGATTCTTCTGCTCGCCGAATACAAGGATTTCGGTTTCTTCCTCTTCCTCTGCGTTATCTTTCTTGTCTTTTTCCTTCGCTTTTGCGGCCTCGCGCTCCGCCTCTTTTTTGCTGCCCTCGAGTATTATGCATGAGGGTACGCCTTTTTTGATTTCGAAGGTGATATCTTCGGTTGTTACGAGCAGATTTCTGCCCTCTTCCTCAACCTTGAATTCTCCTGCGGGAAATCTGCGGAACCAGACGGCATAGCTCGCGTCGTCCGTGAATTTACCGCTTTCCACGCGTATAAGACGCGATGTGAGATAGGTGATTCTCACATCTTTATTCTGCCATATCTGGCTTTTATCGGCGAGTGGGTCGGTCTTTGCAATAAGCGATTCTTTAAGCATAGTATCACTCCCTGAAGGAATATATAACTATCATACCATATTATCCGGAAAATACAAATGCTTTTTATAAAAATACGGCCCGCGAGGTTACATATTTCAAACAGATTGTATATATCGAATTATATTTAATATATTATTATTGAATTATTCTTATTATATTGTTATAATTAAACTGTATTATTGTTTATAATGGATAAGTATTTTCACATTCAAACATCTGATTTGTTTATTCTGCAGGAGGTAGAACTATGAAGATAACCAAAAAGATTATCTCAATCGCCATGACCGTGCTGCTTGTATTCGGCGCCTGCGTCTGCGGGCTGCCCGGGATTATGCAGACGGCCTTTGCGCTCGGCAGTCAGAAGAGCGCGGCCACGCGAAGCAGCGACCTTACTTTTGTAGTTCCGGAGGCAATTTACCTCACCCCGGATGCAAGGTCGTGGAGCACCTCGACTGCTTCCACGTTCCAGTATTATGTAAATAATAATTCGGACGGTTCCGTTCTTGCTGAGGTTGCCCAGACCACGGGCAAAATCTATTTCAATCTGAACGGGGCAAGCTCCGGCACGCTTTCGTATGCTTTCCTTGACAAGAGCTTCAATTCGCTGAGCGGCGGTTCCGTGACTCTGAGCAGCTCCACGGTCAACAACAACAGCTATGTCAATATTACGGGAGGCACTTCGCCGTCACTCGCCGCCACGGCGACAGGCTGCTATCTCCGCTGGGCTCTTTCATTTACCGAAAACGGGATAGCAAAGAAGGCATATGCCTATTCTTATATCTACAAGCCCTACACCATTCCTATTGCGGCGGGTGCACTGGCAGGATCGGGTGCTACCGGCGCAAACTGGGCGGGAACACTCACCTGGCTCTCAGGTATGCACGGCATCAATGTTGACGCTATGCCCGATTATTCTCATTCCAGCAGCCTTGACAGCTATGAAGAGAATAATTATCTTAAATTCACCGAGTTTGCTTCGTTCGCCAGTAAATCGAATACCGCCCGCGTCGGCGGAACAAATGTGACAAGCACTACGCAGGGCGTAGCGTCCTCAAGCTGGTCGGGTCACGATACGAGCAAACCGGGTGACAACCGCTATGTTTCTTATGCGAACACAAGCGGCACTCCCAAGAGCTATGCGTATGTTCTTAAAGAAAATAACAGATCCCCGTCTTCATATAATAACGGCTCGGCCGATACAAACCAGAATTGGGGTGTCAAGAATACCACATTCGCAAAATACAGAGGCAACAATAAGGATATTGTCGTTAAAGCGGTAGCCAAATCGACCGGAGATATTTCGGTTGATGTCAGCCGTTATACGAATCTGAATCAGATTCCGAACCTCGCTGTCGGCCTTGCGGTTACATCCGATGAAAACTGCGATGACGGAACAGGTCACTGGTGGATGGCCGATATGTCAACCACAGAATTCAGCCACAGGAGCACCTGGTATAAGACTGACGAAGACGGTCTGAGACCGACTGCCATGGAACGCGCCTATATCTTTGCGGGGCAGGGTAACGACTGGCACACACATTCATATGATACCAATGAAGGCATCCGCTATGCCGGCGCATGGAACAAGGCGATTGTCAATGTCGGCGGCTCAAGTCAGTATTACTATGTCAAGAGTTGCTATGGAAATGCCGACGGTTCATATGATGCCAACGCCTGCGGCTACATAGGTCTCTATGTTCACTGCTATGATAAATCTGTCCTTCGCGCCGCGGTCAGGCAGGCAATCGCCAAGATGCCCGCGCTCGGCGTCAACGGAATCAGCGGAAATAACATTACAAGCTGTTACTTTGAAGCTGATAACAACTATAAGTGGAACACGTTCCAGGCGGCTTTCAATGCGGCCTGCAAAGAGCTCGTTAAGGTTGACGGCGCGCCCGCGAGCGATCCCGGCACTCTCGCCAGCAACCTTTACAATGCGATGAACGCGCTTTGCACCCACTATGAATTCAATGCGAACGGCGGATCGCTTTCAATGCCTCAGGAGGGTTATGTCACTGTCGGCACAAATCAGTATGCGACCGTTACTCCCAACACAACGGCGACCCGAACCGGTTACTCTTTCAAGGGCTGGAGCACAGATCCGAATGCAACTCCGTCTCAGGCCACCACTTCAAATGTCCAGGTAGGTTATAACGATACGGTTTATGCAATCTGGCAGCCGAATACCTATTTTATCTCGTTCATCACGAACAGCGATGAATCGATAATTCCAAATCAATATGTCGAGGTAGGAGGAGCTATAACCGTTCCCGACGACCCCGTGAAAACCGGTTATACCTTCATCGGCTGGAATCCGTCGATTCCTTCCGTAATGCCGCCGAATAACACTTCGGTCACTGCTCAGTGGCAGGTAAATCAATATACCATAAGCTTTGATTCCGCAGGAGGCACCTCCGTTGCACCGATCACTCAGGACTATGGTTCGGCTGTCTCCGCTCCCGCGAGCCCCACAAGGACCGGCTATACCTTCGCGGGATGGAATCCGGCTCTGCCCGACACTATGCCTGCGTATAACGCCACACACACCGCGCTATGGAATGTCAATATCCATTCCATAACCTATGATTCTGCAGGCGGCTCGGCAGTAGCTGCAGGCTATTACGCCTATGATTCGGCTTTCCTGGAGCCGGTTCCGACAAGAACGGGATATAACTTCACGGGCTGGACATATAAGGATGCTTCCCAGAACCCCTATACCGGCACAACTATGCCCGATTTTGACCTCTATGCCGTCGCAAACTGGAGCATCGCAAGCTTCACGATTACCTATAACAGCATGGGCGGAACGGAGATAAGCCCGAGAACATTCAATTATGATGAGACCATCACCCTGCCTGCGAATCCGACCAAGACCGGCCATGATTTCGGCGGCTGGGTATATACCGACGCATCCGATAATATTTACACAGGCACGAAGATGCCCGCATATAACCTCACGGCAACAGCGCAGTGGACGGCGCATGTTCATACAATCACGCTTGTTGACAGCATCGATAACAGCGTCATAGGTACAATAACTCAGGATTACGGCACCGCTGTTTCGGCTCCTGCCTCGCCGACGAGAGAGGGTAAATATTTCACCTACTGGTCACCGTCAATCCCGTCAACGATGCCCGATGAGGACCTTATAGTGACGGCAAACTGGAGCACGGAAACCTATAACCTCATATTCAATGAGCCCGGCTACACTCCCGCAAGCCAAAGCGTGACCTACGGCGAAGCATATCCCTCATTTGCGGACCCTGTCAAGGAAGGACACACCTTCGGCGGATGGTTCACCGATTCGGGCTGCACCGCAGGTCATGAAATCAGCTTCAGCGGAAACGTTCCCGATCTCGGCAATAATAATCAGAATATCAATATCTACGCAAAGTGGACCGTAAACCAGTATACGATAACCTTTGATACCGACGGCGGAACTCAGATTGCGCCGATAACTCAGAATTACGGCACCGCGGTTGCCGGTCCGGCCGATCCCGAAAAAGAGGGCTGCGACTTCCTCGGTTGGGACAGAGCTGTTCCTTCGACAATGCCTGCAGAGAATATTACGATTACGGCATTGTGGGAACCGCTCCCGTTCACGATTTACTATTTCTCGAACGAGAGTCTGATTGAGTCTCAGGAGTATCTCTACGGCGAGACGGTTACGCCGATATCGGATCCCGAGGAGGAGGGCTATACCTTCGCGGGCTGGAACTATATCAACTACGAAACATATCAGCAGGTTGCACAGCCTGTTACCATGCCCGCTTATGATATCCTTGCCGAAGCGCAGTGGAATGTGAATTATTACACGATAACCTTTTATACAGCAGGCGGCTCGGTAATCAATCCGATTTATCAGGCATATGATACCGCAATAACAAGCCCTGCGAACCCGACCAGAGAGGGATATACTTTTGCCGGCTGGGATACTCAGATTCCCGCATTTATGCCTGCGGAGAATATGACAATCACCGCGCAGTGGAGAATAAATCAGTACACAATCACATTCAATACGGCGGGCGGCAGCGCGATTAACCCGATAACCGCGGATTACGGCTCGGCAGTTACAGCGCCTGCAAATCCCACCAGAGAAGGCTACACGTTCGCGGGCTGGGATGCGGCAATTCCCTCGACCATGCCGGCTCAGAATCTGACAATCACCGCGCTGTGGAGCATCAATCAATATACGATTACGTTTGATACAGCCGGCGGCAGCGCGATTGACCCGATTACAGCTGATTACGGTTCGGCGGTCACGGCGCCCGCAAATCCGGCAAGAGAGGGCTACACCTTCTCCGGCTGGAGCAGAGCGATTCCCGCTACCATGCCTGCGGAGAATATTACGATTACCGCGCAGTGGCAGATAAATCAGTACACGATTACGTTCAATACCGCGGGCGGAACGGAGATTGACCCGATTACTCTGGATTACGCAGCGCCTGTGACGCCTCCCGCGAATCCGACAAAAGAGGGTTATGAGTTCACCGGCTGGGATGCAGAAATTCCCGCGACCATGCCTGCACATAATCTGACAATTACCGCGCTGTGGAACGTCCTCCCGTTCACAATCACGTTTGACACGGCGGGCGGCTCGTCAATCGATCCGATTACCCAGAATTACGGCACTGTTGTCGTCACTCCCGCAAATCCGACCAGAGAGGGTTATACCTTTACCGGCTGGGATATCGCGGTTCCCACAACAATGCCGGCTCAGAATATGACAATTACCGCACAGTGGAGAGTCAATTCTTATACGATTACGTTCAACACCGACGGCGGCAGTCCGATAGAGCAGATTACTCAGGATTACGGAACCGTTATCACTGCTCCTTCAGATCCCGTCAAAGAAGGATATACTTTCACCGGCTGGGATATCGCGGTTCCCGCAACCATGCCGGCTCAGAATATGATAATCACCGCGCAGTGGAGCATAAATCAGTATACGATTACATTCGTTACTCCCGATGACGCGACTCCGGTTGCGGCAATTACCGGAAACTACGGCGACGCTGTCACGGCTCCCGCGGACCCGGCAAGGCCGGGATATACCTTCACCGGCTGGGATACCGGGATTCCTTCGACAATTCCCGCACAGAATCTCACGATAACCTCAACCTGGAGCATTCACACTTATCATATCGTCTATGATATGCAGGGCGGTGCACCGAATCAGCCCTCCGCATATGCGGATTACGGCACGGTACTGACCCTTCCGCAGAGCGGCTTCTCAAAGACCGGTTATACCTTCACCGGCTGGGAGTATAACGGCGTTACATATACGGATTCATTCACCGTTCCCGCACTGCCCGAAAGCGGCGCGGACATTACCCTCGTCGCTCAGTGGTCAATAGGCACATTTACCCTGACCTTTGACACTGCCGGCGGAAATGACATACCGTCCGTAACTGCCGAATTCGCATCGGCAATCAACGCTCCCGCCGATCCCGTGAGACCGGGCTATGAATTCACCGGCTGGATCCCCGCTGTTCCCGCGACAATGCCGGGAGAGAATATGACCGTGACGGCAACCTGGAACAAGCTCAGCTACAGAGTGGCGTTCCTTGAGCCCGACAGCATAAACGGCGACGCGACCTTCGCGAACGAAGCGGTGTTTGATAATTATGAGTTCTATGTCGGTTACGGCGATCCGCTCACTTCGATTCCCGACGGTTCGCCCGCAGTCAATTATTTCACCTTCCTATATTGGTCCGATACTCCCGGCGGAGCCGAGGTAAATCTTGAAAACTGGACCATGCCGGCGGCTGCAAAGGATACCGTGGTTTACTTCTATCCCGTCTATGAGAGAGTGGAAGTTGAGATTGAGGTGGATAATACCGTTTCCGATGCCGAAATAGTCGCTTCCGATTCACCTTCGCAGATTGACGGCTTTATTTACAACGCAGGCACAAAGATTACCAAAGCAGCCCTCGAGCAGCAGTTTGATGTTTCCGGCGACGGCCGTGTCAGCATCACCCCGAGCAAGGGCACCAAAATCTGCGGAACCGGAACAAAGATTGAGCTTATCGACAATTATGACGACAGCGTCAAGGCAACTTATTATCTTATAGTTCCCGGCGATGTCAACGGTGACTCGCTCTGTACGGCGAATGATGCCAGCATGGTTGAGCAGGCGAGACTCGATTCCGACAGCTGGTATCCGAAGGACAGGCCCGGAGATTCGGCGGAGAAAATTGCCGAGAACGCGATTATGCGCGAATGCGCCCGACTTGCCGCGGATGTCTGCGACCAGTACAATCTCGTTGATGACAACGATTCGGCGCTGATTCAGTACCACGTTCTCAGCGGAAACAGATTCACTTATGATCCGCAGGCAAAGAAATATCAGCTTGAAATTGTCTGATTGAAAAAGCGGAATAACAAAATGGCGGCTTCGTAAGAAGCCGCCTGATTTTTATATTATTAAAGGGCTCTTGTCAGAGCCCGTTTTTTATAATTTATAAACTCCCGATTTCAGCAGCACGTATTCCGCTTCGCCCGATCTGAAATATTTTGAAACAGGCTCGTTGAAGGTGTAGTACCCGCTGACTCTGAAGGTTGTGAGGTCAACCGTCTTGATATTGAATGAATTCTCGTTGCAGACATAGAGGCATCCGTCATAGAGCGAGAGACTTGCCGGATGGGAGAACGCTTTTTCCTTCAGACCGCCTATGCGGAATTCTATTCTGTTGTATCTGACGGAATAGTTGATGACCGCGTTCGCCTCGGGAACCGTCATCCATAAATCCCTGCCGACGGGCTCGGGTGAGCGCGCGGGATAGTCAAGATACTTGATTTTTCTCGTATCGGTTATGAAGCCGTAGTTATTGAAAATCCTGAGCGTGCCGTCATTGTAGGAAGCAATGTTTGAGGTGGGGGAAATGCTCCTGAGCTGACACGAAACAAAATCTCCGAGCGTCTTGGCAAGCCCGAAGCCGTCTTCTCCGTATTTTGCGGCGATATAATCCGTTATTTTTATTTTCTCGAAAAGATCGGCGCGGGAATCATAGCTGAAAAAACCCGCCGTATCGGTATTTCCGAGAGATTCTCTGCAAGCATATATAAATCCCACGTCGGTGGGGAATATATCAAGCAGATCGGCATTGAAAACTTTCTGCATTTATTTACCTGCTTTTTTCAAAAACAGCCCGCCTTGCCGGGAATGACCGCTTGTAACCTGCATCTCAGCAGGTGGGTGCCTCCCATCGGGTTCGCGCTCCCTTCGTCCGCTTGCCGGCGAGAGCTCAAAGAGAATCTCCGGGGCGGGAGGTCTGCAGTCTGCCGACAGAGTCCGGCTCCCTTAAATTGTTCGTTGGGTTACATCAGAGTCATAGTTATCGGACAAGGCAGGACGTTAATTGTATTTTATTCTTCTTCTTCTTCTTCTTCTTCTTCACCCTCGTCGGAAAACATTTCCGCGAGTCTCTCGAGGAAGATATGGCCGACCTCATCGTATTCCTCATCATCCTCAATGGGTTCGAGGGTTACTTCCTCGCCCTTGCCCGGGATTACTCTGAGTACGATGAATTCGTCATCCTCTTCCGTTATTTTTGAAGGGTCGTCGGGCAGCGGACTGAGCGCTACATAGAGACCCTTGTCTGTTTCTATTCTGTCAAGTTCCTCAAAGATATGTTCTTTGCCTTCTTCGTCAATTACGCTTACTATATCGGGAACGTATTCTTCCATTTTTATTATCCTTTCGGTTTTGTTCGGTTATATTTACATCATCGGAAATACAGCAATCACAATCGGCATACCCTATTGAGTCTTCAGCGGTCTTTATCGGATGAAGGTCAACAAGTTCGCCGTTTTCAAGATAATTTCTTGATATTTCAAATATATCATGAAACAGTGACGGGTCAGCATTCTGATATAAATTAAATGTTTCCCCTTTGCCATTGTCGAGAATTAAAGCATGCTGTTTATCATTCCCGTTGCTACTGCTGCTACGCTCCAGTTCTCGTCTAAAAACGTCTGAAAGTCTGACTCGTAAAGCTTCATTGATTCTTCTACTTCCTCTTTGGAACAGTGTAGGTGTTTTATTGAATGCTCTCTTATTTGCCTCTTGTATTCTTCTAAAGTCATCTGTTCGCTCATAATTCAACTCCTGATTATTATAAATGGAAATATGTTTATTGTCAACGTTTATCTATGAACTCCGAACTTTATCTTATTTAATGAAACAGGGGAACAGTCAATGCTATCACCTTTATAATTTTACCGCCTTTTTCACTCTCGGAGCAATTAAAAGAGCAAGCGAAAGCTTCGCGATATCGGGAATAATATAGGGGATAACGCACATCATCAGCGCCTGAATTATACCCGGGGCGGAGCCGCCCGATTTCATCAGCAGCACAAACTGCGCGGTGCCGAAGGCATAGCATATAATCAATCCGAGAATAAGAACAGCCGCTTTTTTGAATGCCGTATCCGCTTTCTTCTCGAAAAACAGATATATCAGGGCTATGAGTATGAAGCCGAAAATGTATCCGCCTGTAGGCCCGAAAAGAGTCCCGATTCCCGATTTGAAGCCCGAAAAAACGGGAGCGCCGGCAGCGCCGACGAGAATGTAGATAATAACGGAAAGCAGCCCGCTTTTCCCGCCGAGCAGAAGCAGGGCAAAAAACACTCCGAAGGTCTGCATTGTGAAGGGAACGGTATAGGGCACGGTAATCCAGGCGCAGACCGCAATAACTGCCGCCGCCATGGTTATTGCGGCGGTATTCTTCAGATGCGTAAGCGAGTTTTCTTTCATTTGTTACCTTTGATTTTATCCCAGTATTCTTTCGCCGCCTGCTCTATTCTGTTATCCCCGAATTCATAGTATTTCCTGTCCTTTATGGCGTCGGGAAGATACTGCTGGTCAACCCAGTGGCCGGCGAAACTGTGAGCGTATTTGTAATTCTGCCCCTTGTTCGGGTTATCCTCGCCGTCATAGTGCTTGTTCTGAAGCTGGCGGGGGATGGGGCCTGTTATGCCGTTTTTGACGTCGCTCATCGCGGCGTTTATCGCGTTATATGCCGAATTTGATTTGGGACTGGTCGCTACAAGTATAACGGCGTCAGCGAGCGGAATTCTCGCCTCGGGCAGACCGAGCATAAGCGCCGCGTCAACAGCCGCCTTGACTATCGGGATTATCTGCGGAAACGCGAGCCCGACATCCTCGCTCGCGCAGACCATAAGCCGCCTGCAGGCCGAGGGGAGATCGCCCGCCTCAAGCAGTCTCGCAAGATAGTGTACTGCCGCGTCGGGGTCCGAGCCGCGCATTGATTTCTGGTAGGCGGAGATTATGTCATAGTGCTCGTCGGAGTCCTTATCATAGCGCATTGCGCTCGTCTGAGTGAGCGAGCGGGCGCTTTCAAGAGATATTATCTTTTTCTTTTCGCCCGGCTGTGCGCTGAGAACGCAGAGTTCAACACTGTTGAGCGCCTTTCTGACATCTCCGGCACAGGCGGTTGAAATATGTTCGATAACGCCGTCTTCAATTTCATACTCCTCGCCGGAATCGGCGGCCATCGTATCAAATCCGCGGCGCACTGCCTTCGCAATTTCTTCGGGTATTACGCTCTTGAATTCAAATACGGTTGAGCGCGAGAGAATTGCGCTGTAAACATAAAAATACGGATTCTCCGTGGTTGACGCAATCAGCGTGATTCTGCCGTTTTCTATATATTCAAGAAGCGTCTGCTGCTGCTTTTTATTGAAATACTGTATCTCGTCAAGATAGAGCAGAATGCCGTTGACCGCGACAAGCGTATCGAGTTGGGCGACAACATCCTTGATATCGGCGGTGCCGGCCGTAGTTCCGTTGAGCTTCACGAGATGCTTGTCCGTGCGCTTTGCGATAATGCGCGCGAGAGTTGTTTTCCCGACTCCCGGAGGGCCGTAAAAGACCATATTCGGCACATCGCCCGATTCGATTATGTTCCTCAGAGGCATTCCCTTGCCTATCAGATGAGTCTGACCGACCATTTCGTCAATGCTTTCGGGTCTGAGGCGGTCGGCAAGCGGTGATGACATATTATCACTCCTTTCCCGTAACTTTAACTGTAATAATATTATCATAAACAGCATAAAAATGCAACCTGACGGAGTGAACAATTATCGCGATTTTGTTTACAATTTGGTTATTGATTACGGCATATTTTTTTATTATAATATAATAGATTAAATATCTGTTTGCGGAAAGGAAGTAATGAATATGCTTTGCCAGAATTGCGGAAAATATGAAGCTACAACTCATATCAAACAGATAATAAACGGAGATACGGCGGAGACTCATCTCTGCCCCGACTGTGCGAATCATCTCGGCTACGGCGATATGTTTTCGGGCTTTGATTTCAGCCTGAGCGGTCTGCTCAGCGGATTTCTCGGCGATATGCTGCCGCCCGTCTCGCTCGGACCTGTCACAAGATGCGAAAAATGCGGCTGCTCATTTGACGATATAGCCAGAGCCGGCAAGGTCGGCTGCCCCGAATGCTACAGAACTTTTTATGATCGCCTTCTGCCTTCGATTCAGCGAATTCACGGTAAGATAAGCCACGCGGGCAAGACCGGACAGAGCGCAGGCAACCGTGAAAAAATCGAGACCTCGGGCGAAAAAATCGCGAAGCTGCGCGTTCAGATGGATGAGGCGGTGAAGGTTCAGAATTTTGAGAGAGCCGCCGAAATCCGCGATGAAATCAAAAAGCTGGAGGGGGAGAATATCAATGAGTAAATGGTATGCCGAAAAGGGCAGTCAGAGCGAAACGGTCATTTCGACCAGAATCCGCCTCGCCAGAAATATTGATGATTTCGTTTTTCCCTGCAGACTTGATACGGAAGGCAAAAACAAGGTTAATGAGCTTGTGAAAAAAGCCGTTTTTGAATGCTGCGGAGACGGGTTCAGTTATATTTCGATGAAGGATTTATCCCATCTGCAGGCAGTTTCACTCGCGGAGAGACATATTATCAGCCCTGAATTCACTTCCTGTGAGGAGGGTACGGGCCTTATTCTGTCGGATGACGAGAGCGTGAGCATAATGATTTGCGAGGAGGATCATATCCGCCTCCAGGTGATGAAGAGCGGACTTGCCCTCGACGAAGCATATAAAATCGCCGATGAAGCAGACAACGCGCTCGATGAAAAGCTCAGCTACGCCTTCGATGAAAGAATCGGTTATATGACCAGCGATCCGACAAATCTCGGAACGGCGATGCGTGCCTCGGTATTCCTTCATCTGCCCGCACTGACCGCCTGCGGTCAGATAAACGCGATTGCAAATACCGTCTCAAAGCTCGGCCTGAGCATAGGCGGCGCATACGGCAGCAGGAAGAAGCCGGCAGGCGATATCTATCAGATTTCAAACAGAATAACTCTCGGCATCACTGAGGAAACGGCGGTCGCGAATCTTAAATCGATAGTCCTACAGCTTATAAATCAGGAGAGAAGCGCCGCGGAGAGAGAAATAAAGAATCCCGCCCTCGAGGACAAGATTTACAGATCTCTCGGTGTGCTTGAAAACGCAAGAATGCTCGGCTCGGATGAATTCATGGAGCTTATCTCTTATGTGAGATTCGGCGCCTCGGCAGGCCTGCTCAATATACCGGTTGAAAGAATCAATGCGCTTATTACCGATATGCAGCCCGCGACAATAGCGGTTTCTAATGAAGACGCGGATACCGTCGCGAAGAGAGATGCCCGCAGGGCGGAGCTTGTCAGGCAGGCGCTCGCAGGATAAATTAACAGACAGGGGAATAAAAATGGACAATCAGCTTCAGCATAAACCCGCTCAGGTCAAAGAGGAAATCAAGAAGGTCATAATCGGCAAGGATGAAGTCATCGATGCCGTGCTTATGGCCATGATTGCCGGCGGCCATATAATGCTCGAGGATATTCCGGGAGTCGGCAAGACCACTCTTGCCCTCGCACTTTCAAAGACACTCTCGCTCGACTATAAGCGAATGCAGTTCACTCCCGATGCCATGCCCGGTGATGTAACGGGCTTTATGATGTATAATAAAGCGACGCTCGAATTTGAATACAAAGAGGGCGCAGTTATGTGCAATCTCTTCCTCGCGGATGAGCTTAACCGTACTTCGCCCAAGACGCAGTCCGCCCTTCTCGAGGTTATGGAGGAGGGGAGCGTTACCGTTGACGGCGTAACCCACGCCCTTCCCTCGCCGTTTTTCGTAATCGCGACCCAGAATCCGCTCGGCTCGGCAGGCACCCAGAAGCTTCCCGAATCTCAGCTCGACCGGTTCATGATTCGCCTGACTATGGGCTATCCCGATGCCGAGAGCGAAGCGGTTATACTTAAAAACGAGAGCCGCGACAGAGTCAATATGAGTTCGCTCGCCGCGATTATGACACTCGATGAGATTAAGCAGATGCAGCAGGAAGCCACGTCGATTCATGTTGAGGATACGCTCTATGATTATATTTCCGCTCTCATGCAGTCGAGCAGAAACAGCGAGTGGCTCAGGAGCGGCGTCAGCCCCAGAGGCGGCAAGGCGCTTCTTAAAATGGGCAGAGCCCGCGCCTATATCAGCGGAAGGAATTATCTGATCCCCGAGGATTTGCTTTTTGTAATGCCTATGGTATGCTGCCACAGAGTTACACTCAGCCCCAAGGCAAAGGCGGCGGGCAGAACCGAAGAAGAGATAATCGCGGAGATAATGAAATCGGTCGAAATGCCGGTAATTAAATAGAATCACGATTTTAACAGCACCCCGAAAGGATGATGCGCTTTGATTAAAAACAGAATCGAATACGGCATCATACTTCTTGTCGCGGTGCTGCTTTTTCTTTTCTATCATAATTTTTTCTTCTTCTATCTGCTGCTTATTGCGGTTGTGCTCGCGTTCGCAAGCTATGCCGTTTCAAAGAAAGCGTTTTCCGGCATTGAAGTCAGATGCGAAATACCGCTTGACAGCGTGGGGGAAGGGAATGATATCCCCGTTGATTTTATCATCAACAATTCGACTCCGTTCCCGATGCCGGGAGTACGCCTTGATTATACGGTGAAGAACGGTTTTTATCCCAATAACGAAAAGCAGGAGATGACTCTGCCCGTCAGACGCGGGAAGCATTCATTCCGCTGGAAAATCAGTTCGGTCTATGCGGGTATGGTGCTTCTCGAAGGCGAGAAAATGAGGATGCAGGATTATCTCGGACTCTTCGCTTTTGAGCGCGAATGGAAGGCGGACGCGCGCATAACAGTGCTCCCCAATGCCGATGATATCATTATGGATATCGTCGAGAATACGCTTGTTGAGGGCGAGGAAAACGATACCGACGCTTCGCTTATGAGCGAGGATGTGACTCAGGTCAAGGAATTCCGCGAGTATGCTCCCGGCGACCGTATGCAGCGCGTCAACTGGAAAATCAGCGCGAAATACGATGATTTATATGTCAAGGAATTTGAAAAGCTCTATGACAGAACTCTTTCCCTGCTTATTGAACTTCGCCGCGACAGCGAAGAAATTGGTTTTCTTGATGAGCTGATTACCGCATTCTGGTCGGCGGCGGTCAGGCTTATAGATATGGAGATTCCGTTCAGGGTTCAGTGGTATGATAAAAAAGCGGGCAGATTCTGCGGCGAAAACGTAAACGACGAGGATACTCTTATTGATGCCGTCAATCAGATTTTTATGATGCAGAGCTATGATGGCTATGACGCTTTTGAGCACTATAAAGAAAGCCCGCTCGGCAGAAATGACTCGGCCGTCTATTTCACAACACCCGGCTTCGGCGGAATCGATACATCAAAGAAAATAGGAACATATAAGGATAAAGTGGTTTTGATATGGCTGCAGTAGAGAAAAAAGGCATATTAAAACTGAAGAGAGAGCGAAGGGACAGCAAATACAGGGAATCTCTCGCGAAGGAGACGGGCATCCGCTTTTCGCCTGATCTCACTGCAGAGAAGGAAGGTTTTCCGTATATCAAATATATTGTGAATGCCCTGATTCTTTTCTGCTCGTCATTCGGCTCGATTTACTGTTTCATCACGGCTTTTGAGCTTCAGCTCAATATAATTCCCGCGGTGTTTGCCTGCGCTTTGGCTTCTCTTGTCTTTTCCTTTATGTATGCCGGAAAACGTGCCAAAATCGCGGTCTATCTGGTAATTCTCTTCCTGATAATCGCTCTCGGAACAACCTTCTATTCCGTTGTCAACAGCGGCGTGAGCGCGTTGAGAAACCATACTCTCTCATATATCGATACTCACAGCAATCTGCCGTTCCTGAGAGAATTCAATACATATTTCAGCGATGATTATGTTTCAATGAGCGTTGCCGCCGCCGTAATCGGAGTGGCGCTGACAATGATTCTCAATATTTTCGTCTCGGAAAAAATGAGCCTTCTCGCGCTGTTTCTGATAACATTCCCGATTACGCAGTTCGGAATGTATTTCGATTATAAAGTATCAAAGACGGGAATGCTCCTTGTCGTTTCCGGCTGGGTGCTCGTTGCCGCCGTGAAACTCACCAACGCCTATAACGGCCTGACGGTTAAAATGATAAGCAAATCTTCGGTTAAGAAGCATAAGCACAGCTACGGCTTCGTCACCGATTCAAAGAATGTTGCTCAGATAGCGCTGGTCCTGCTCTCGACAGTCCTTATTGTTACCGGACTTGTCTTTGCGGTAATCCCGCAGGAGAGTTTTGATATCGCTCTGCCCACGGACGCTCTTAAGAGCGCGACCGAGAGACCTGTAAAAAATTTCCTCTCATACGGCCTTTCATCGCTCTTTTCGCCGAACAGCAGCGGCGGAGAGCCGGGGAGACTCAGCAACGTCGCGAATGTTTCTTATGACGGTATGACCGACCTCAAGGTCAGAGTTATCAACTACCGCGCCGACAGAATATATCTAAGACAGTATGTCGGTACAGTTTATGAAGGCGACAATCTCAGATGGGTAAACAGGGAATCAAATGTCGAATATCCGCAGCACAGATTCAATTACACGGCCGAAATACTGAAAGAGGATTTTGAAGGCGAGCAGTTCTTCACCCAGAGCGAACACAGAATGACAATCCGCATTGTCGATCCGAATCTTATGAGAGAGCCGCTCGCGGTTCCGTATTACGCACTTGTCGATAAATACGGCTCGGTCAATTATTCCGGCAGCGGAGAGGTTCATCCGGTCAGCAGCGAAGGCACTGATAAAGCGCAGGAATATACATTCTATACCGTTGATAAACCGAACGAGGATTATTCCGGCCTTATCGACCTTCTCGAGGATGAGGAGAAGCAGGAGAGCTTCAGCGAAATCAATGAGATGATGAGTCTTGACGCGCAGTCCGATGCTTTTGATGTGCCCGAGAGAAATATACCGGCAATCAAAGAATTTTGCGAAACCTACGGCATAACCGCGGATGATGAAGATGTAACAACCGAAGTTATCAAAGCGCTTGAGGACAATTTCACCTATACTCTCCAGCCCGGAAAAATTCCCTACGGCGAGGATTATGTCAATTATTTCCTGCTCGCGAATATGAAGGGCTACTGCCAGCATTTCGCTACCGCGGCAACCTTGATTTTCAGGTATCTCGGCATTCCCGCGAGATACGCTGAGGGATATGTCATAAACCGCGAAGATTTCTATATGGGCAAGGATCTGACGGATGAAAAAAAGGAGGACTGGATAACCACTCCCTACAGCTCCGACAATTACCCGACCGAAATAGATGTGCCCGATTCCTCCGGACACGCCTGGGTTGAGATTTATAAAGAGGGACTCGGCTGGCAGGTCATTGAGGCGACTACCGCCCCTTCGGATGACAGCGGACTTCCCGGTCTGGCAGGCATCTTCAGAAACAATCCGTTTTCCAACGCTTCCAGGAATATTATTGACGGCGTGAGAAAAATCAATACCGAGCGCACAAAATCCGCAGTTTTCCGCCTGTTTATCATAACCGTCTGTCTGCTGGCGCTCGCTTATTTTGTCCGTATGGCATATAAAGTTATCCGCAGGCACAGGGGCTTTAACACGAAGAATATGCAGGCGAATCTCTCAAACAGATATCTGCAGCTCAAAGAAGTATTCATATTTGCAAACGGCAACGGAGAGGGGCTGTCATACAAGGAATTCTTCTCAATCCTGCTCGGCAGGGAAACGCTCGGCGAAATGCCGCCCGATCTTGCGGACAGGTTTGAAAAAGCGCTGTTTTCGGGTGATGAAATAAGCGCCCAGGATTATTCAACTCTGACCGGATATATTAAAACCTGCCTCAGAGACACGGTGAAATCCATGAAGGCAGGCAGGAAGCTTAAGTATTATCTTGTGAATATACTGTGGTAATTGAAAACAAGGGCTGTTGCGATATGCAACGGCCCTTTTGATTGTTTATGATTTCTTTACAGTTGTTTCTTTTGCTTTTTCCGTTGTGCTGCCGGTCTCGGACTGCGGTGTCGTTTCCGGCATTGAGGTTACGGGCTCTTCCGGCATTACGGAAGTCCCGGAACCGGTTATGTCTATTTTGCCGCTGCGGGTTTTCAGAATAATCTTATCTCCCTGCTCGTCCGATTTGAAAGCGCTGCTGAAGCTGCCTTTTCCGTGAGATTCTTTGATATTGAGGCGGCTGCCCTCGAGCGCTTCAATATTTATATCGCCGGAATCCGTCTCAACGATACAGTCGCGCTGGAAGGAAGGCTCTTTGACAAGAACGCTGCCGCTTTCAGATTCAATATCCATTCTGCGGGCAAAAGTTTTGTCTATCTGAACGGGCGCGCTGTCCGACTCAACTATCAGCGCGTCTATGCATTTGCTATCGCTGACATTCAAGCTGCCCGAGCCCGTGCGCAGAGTCAGATCCCTGACAGTCAGCCCGGATACCTGCGCGTTGATGCTGTCGCCTTTGATATCAAGGTCATCAAGCACCGTCTCTGCGGGTACTCCGACAGTATATTCGCACTCTTCTTCCGAACCGCATCTGATTTTCAGCGTGTTTCCCGCGACAAGCCATTCGATTGTGGAATCGGCCTTGCTTTTAGCGGCGGGCTTTTCCTCAAGAGAGAAATATACTCTCGATGTCGAGGCAATTGTCACGCTGCCGCCCGTGCATTCAATTTTGATGTTCTCAATGTTACCCTTGATTCTTTCGCCGCCCTTTGTGAATTTCTGCAGTTCGGGGAGTTTGAAGATACAGACTGCCGAGAGCGCGAGAAATACAATTACAGCTGCGATTATAAGTATTTTCTTTTTCATAATCTGTCTCCTGCGATTAATCCTTGCGGCCCGGCGTTTTTGTTGAAACTATTGTAACAACGGCAACCACGAGGGCTATCACACCCGCCGCCGCAAATATTATCCAGATTTTGTTGCTTCCCGTATCCGGGGAGGGAACGGTCCCGTCAGCAGCGAACACTCTGGTAAGAGCTATCGCGAAAACGCTGAGCACCATGAGCGCGCAGAGAAAGATTGCGATTATTCTGATTGCGAGTCCTCTTTTTTTCATATTCCGCCTCTTATTCGCCGAGCATCGCTTTCATCGCCAGGGCGATTTCATCAGCCTTCGCCTGCGATGCCTCATAGGTTTCGCCGATGCCGGTAATGTAAATTTTGATTTTGGGCTCCGTGCCCGAAGGACGCATGATTACGAAGTTGCCGCCGGGCAGAGCATAAGCGAGCACATTGCTTCTGGGAAGGGTAATCTCTTCCTTTTCGCCCGTAACGGTATCAAGGCAAACGCCCGTATTGTAGTTCCAGTGTCTGAGCACCTTGTCAGCGCCGATTGTCTCAGGCGGATTTGCAGCGGCGTCTGCCATAATCTTTGCCATAGCAGCCATACCGTCCGCGCCCTCAAATGTGAAGTTGAGGAGCTTGTTGCAGTAGTAGCCGAATTCGTCATAGAGTTCGCGCAGAACATCATAGAGGGTTTTGCCGATTGATTTATAGTATGCCGTCATTTCGCATATCATAAGCGAAGCCGCGACGGCGTCCTTGTCTCTCGCGTGAGTTCCGATGAGGTAGCCGTAGCTCTCCTCAAAGCCCATAATGAAGTCATCGATTCTGCCTTCTGCGTCAAGATTGCAGATAACCTCGCCGATATATTTGAAGCCGGTCAGCACGTCAATGAGCTTCGCACCGTATTTTTCGCAGATTTTGTCAACAAGCTTTGTCGAAACAAAGGATTTAACTACTACGGGATGCTCCGGGAGAGTGCCGAGCGCCTTTCTCTGTGAAAGAATATAATTCACGAGCAGAGCGCCGATATCGTTGCCGCTGAGGAGCTTATATTCGTCGCCGGTCAGAACCGCCGTTCCGACTCTGTCGCAGTCCGGGTCGGTCGCGAGAAGGAGATCCGCCCTGAATTCCTTCGTCATTTCAAGCGCGCATTCAAATACCTGCTGAATTTCGGGATTCGGATAGGGGCAGGTCGGGAAGTTGCCGTCGGGCAGTTCCTGCTCTTTTACAACCTTTACATTCTTATATCCCGCTCTTTCAAGCACTGTGCGCACCGGGACATTGCCCGTTCCGTTGAGCGGGGAGTATATGATTTTAACATCACTGTTTTCAACTATTTCGGGATGAAGCGGCCTGCGAAGGCAGAGTGCGTAATATTCTTCGAGAATCTCATCGGCAACATACTCGATAAGTCCTTTTTCAAGCGCCGCTGCGAAATCCATCGACTTTATGCCCGTGAATATATCCGTCTTCTGAATATAGCCGTATGTCTCGGCGGCAGCCTCCTCGGTCATCTGATAACCGCGCGGGTCATAGCATTTGTAGCCGTTGTATTTTGATGGATTGTGGCTGGCGGTGATTACGATACCGCTCGCGCATTTCAGGCGCATTACTGCGTAAGAAACAAACGGTGTCGGCTCAATCTTTTCATAGAGATAAACCTTTATTCCGTTAGCCGCGAGAATCATCGCGCTCTGTTTTGCGAAAACATCGCTCTTGATTCTTGAATCGTAGCCGATTACAACCGATCCGCCGCCTTTTGAATTGAGATAATCCGCGAGGCCCTGTGTTGCCTGACCGACGGTAAACGTATTCATTCTGTTTGTTCCCGCTCCGAGCACTCCGCGAAGACCCGCGGTGCCGAATTCGAGATTTCTGTAGAATCTGTCAAGAATTTCATCTTCGTTACCCGAAACAGACTCAAGCTCCGCGTGAAGCTCCGCGTCGCTCTCGGTGCCTTTGAGCCAGATTTCGTAAAGTTCTTTTACATTATTCATCCCGTCACTCCTTAAAAATTATTCCACCCTCTATTATAAAATATTAAGGGTGGAATGTCAATTATTTAATAATAATGGAAAGATAATGTCAGACGAATAAATCGATGATTACGGTTACCATACTCCAAAGGAAATTGCCTATACCGAGGATATATTTGAGAGAGCCGAGATCTTTATACGGAGTATCCGCCTGCTTTTTGAAATGAGCGTTTCCTGTTTTTACGCTGCCCTCGTAGGTGAACATCTCGTTTTCGTAATTCGTCAAGTCGTTTTCGTTGAGCGTAATCAGGCGGTAACCGTAGGGGCCGGGTTTCGCCATCTCGGCACCGTAGTTGAATCCCATCTCAATTCCGTCATAGGTTCCGGTAAAGCCCTCGATATGCTGATGGCCGAAGTATGAGCCGATAACGTCTCCCTGTTCCTTCCACGCCTTGAATAAAGGAGTCGGTTCGCAGGGTGCGTAGGCGAAGAAGTTGTATCCCGCGGCCTTTTCGGGGTCGAGGCGGTAGAATTTCATTCCCTTGGCTCTCGCGCCCTCGTCAAACGGGGAGCACTCAACGAAAAGATTTCCTACATCCGCCGGCTGGATGTGTTGGAATTCTATAGCCGGTACGGGCTCTGCGCCGTTGCTTTCCCTGATTTCGGATGATTTTCTCTTATACCAGTCAATCTGGTCTTCGTTCATCCCGCTTCTGCCGGTATCCATTATCCAGAGATTGAATTTATCCGAGCCGTCGCTTCCTTTTATCTCAAGGTGATAGTCTATTCTGCCGCCCGCGTCGTCGCTCTCGTCAAATGTGAGCGAATTCGAATAATTGTTATAAAGTTCGAGCCATTCTTCATTCGAAACTGCAACCCTGTAATCGTTGTTGCCCTGAACTATCGCAAACGGCACACCCGACGCCTCAAATATATCGAGCACCGCCTTTGCCGCAGTTCTGACATTTTCAAATGTTTTTTCCTTATCGATTTCTCCGTCCTTTTCGACCGCGACGCCTTCTCTGAAGGGCTCATCATCTATTCCGAAATCGCCTGCGCGGCTGTCCTCAACAAGATCACCCGTGAAGACTATCAGATCGGGCGCGGTCTCCTTTATTGCCTGCTCAACGAGATTGAGCATATCCGGCGCGGGATGGTGGTCATCCTGCGTGTCCGAAAGCACAAGAATTCTGAATTTGCCGTCTCTGAAGGTGAGGTTTTTATCTTCGGAATGCGAAAAGACTGTGAAACTTATCAGCATAACCGCCGCGAGAATCAGCGAAAAAAATCTTTTCATTGCAATGCCTCCGTTTCCTTGAAAATATATCATAATTATAATTCAAACTCGATTTTCAGTCAAGCGAAAATGCGCAAACGCATGGGGAAGAAGCATAAACGCAGCAGGTTTTCGTTCTCTTTATAAAATACTTGATTTTATAAATAAATATTGTTATAATATTTTGCGATTATTCTATCTGATAATTGAGGGGATTCTATGGCTTCGCTTTTACCGGCCCTCAGCAATGCCTTATCTGTCATAATGGCAGTGTTATTCATACCGCTCTCGGCCCTGACTTACGGAATTGACGCGATTTCCGCTTCGGTTCGAACCGATAAAGCCAGGATAAACGTAGCGGGAGTTTCCGCCTGGTTCTATTCCCAGGGAATCACGACTGACGGCGAGAACTTTTATTTCTCGTCAAAGAATACGCTGATTAAAACGCAGGCAGACAAAAAAACGTTAATCACCGCTAATTATTCGGCGATTCCCGATGAGCTTAAAGCAAGGTTCAATACCAAGCATATCGGCGGAATAAGTTATTATGGCGGAAAAATCTACGCCGGTATGGAGGACAGCAAGGTCTTTGAGCATCCGCTCGTCGGAGTATTTGACGCCGGAACTCTCGAACTGTTGGAGTATTATCCTCTTGATGACAGGGATGACGAAGGGAATCTGCTTGTTAAAAAAGGCGTTCCCTGGGTCGCCGTGAATCCCGATGACGGTTATCTTTACGCCGCCGAAAACAACCGCACTCCCGGGGTTATTTATTATTACGATATCAACAACGGTATGCGAAGAATCGGAGAAATCCGTCTGTGCGGCGGAATGAGTATGATTCAGGGCGCGGAGTTTTCAAACGGAAAACTGCTGCTCGCGACCAATGATGAGACTCAGGCGATTTACTCGCTCGATACCGAAACGGGCGAAAACGAAAAGATACTCGACCGCAATCTCACCGCAGGCAGCGAGGGCGAGGGGATGACCGTAATTGTCAGAGACGGGAAGGCCGTAATAACAGCTCTTGATATGGGCCCGCTGTTCGTCAACGCGTTCGTGAGAGAATATGAATTTTAAGTTTTGGTTGTAATCTGAAACGGAGGAATCTGTTTATGTATAAGAAAGTATCCGCAAATCTTGATTTTGTAAACCGCGAGAAGGCAGTGCTCGATTTCTGGAAGGCAAACGACATCTTCGAAAAGAGCATGAAAATTCGCGAGGGCTGCCCGACCTATACCTTCTATGACGGCCCGCCGACCGCAAACGGCAAGCCGCATATCGGCCACGTGCTCACGAGAGTTATCAAGGATATGATTCCGAGATACCGTACGATGAAGGGCAATTTTGTTCCGCGTAAGGCGGGATGGGATACCCATGGCCTGCCCGTTGAACTCGAGGTTGAGAAGATGCTCGGTATCAACGGCAAGGAGCAGATTGAGGAATACGGTCTTGAGCCGTTTATCAAATACTGCAAGGAGAGTGTCTGGAAATATAAGGGGATGTGGGAGGATTTCTCCGGCACTGTCGGTTTCTGGGCCGATATGGATAATCCCTATGTTACTTATCACAATGATTTCATCGAATCCGAGTGGTGGTCGCTCAAGCAGATTTGGGAAAAGGGCCTGCTTTACAAGGGCTTCAAGATTGTTCCCTACTGCCGGCGTTGCGGCACTCCGCTCTCATCCCACGAAGTCGCTCAGGGTTATAAGCTTGTAAAAGAGCGCTCAGCGGTTGTCCGTTTCAAAAAGAAGGATGCCGATGAATACTTCCTCGCTTGGACTACCACGCCCTGGACTCTGCCCTCAAACCTTGCTCTGTGCGTAAATCCCGATGAGACTTATGTAAAGGTCAAGGTGGCGGACGGCTATACCTACTATATGGCGAAGGCGCTTCTCGATACTGTTCTCGGTAAGCTTGCAGATGAAGAAAACGGCGTGAAGGCCTATGAGATAATCGAGGAATACAAGGGCACCGACCTTGAATATATGGAATATGAGCCACTCTTTGAGTGCGCCGGCGTTTCTGCCGCAAAGCAGGGCAAAAAGGCTCATTTCATTACCGTTGACGATTATGTCACGATGACTGACGGTACCGGCATAGTCCATATCGCTCCCGCATTCGGTGAAGACGACGCTAAGGTCGGCAGAAAATACGATCTGCCCTTCGTCCAGTTTGTTGACGGCAAGGGCAATATGACCGAAGAAACTCCTTATGCAGGCAAATTCGTCAAGGACGCGGATAAGGATGTCCTCATCGACCTCGATAAAGACGGCAAACTCTTTGACGCTCCGAAATTCGAGCATGAATATCCGCACTGCTGGCGCTGCGACACTCCGCTCATTTACTATGCCCG
>JAEEGF011835302.1_pt1 | contig 24329 bp, 18 predicted proteins | sample 9134171 | NCBI WGS metagenome assembly JAEEGF01 (sample SAMN16246542, study PRJNA631951) | gut metagenome | biome: gut microbiome; feature: rumen; material: AP-attached | host: Bos | place: Iran: Karaj | collected 2018-10
AGAGCCAGCATTGACAATGCGTTTCGCCACCTCACGATAGTCTTTAGTCTGAATAATCAGATGCTCTGGTGAATACTCGTTAGTCATCTCAATGGCTTCATCCATAGTAGGTACTACAATCAGTTTGCTATTTGCCAATGACTTTTCCGCAATCTCCTGGCGAGGCAGAGCCTTTAACTGACGCTCTACTTCCTCTTTCACAGCTTGTTGCAACTCAGTAGAGGTTGTCACCAACATCGCCTGACTATCCACCCCATGCTCAGCCTGACTCAGCAAGTCGGCAGCCACAAACACAGGATTAGCTGTCTCATCAGCCAATACCAACACTTCAGACGGACCAGCTGGCATATCTATCGCCACATCGCCCATGCTCACCAACTGCTTGGCTGCTGTAACATATTGATTACCTGGACCGAATATTTTATACACCTGAGGAACGGTTTCTGTACCATAGGCCATAGAACCAATGGCTTGGACACCACCTATCTTATATATATGATTCACGCCAGCTGTCTGGGCAGCAAACAGAACGGCAGGATGCACCTTTCCATTTCGAGCAGGAGGGGTACATAGCACAATCTCTTTACAACCAGCTATCTGAGCAGGGACAGCCAGCATCAACACCGTTGAGAACAACGGAGCCGTACCGCCTGGGATATAAAGACCCACCTTTTCAATGGCCACCGACTCCTGCCAGCAGCACACCCCAGGTTGTGTCTCCACCTGAATGCCAGCAAAGCGCTGTGCCTGATGGAACTTGGCGATATTCTCTTTTGCCAGCTTGATGGCAGCTTTCAGCTCCTCTGATACCAGTCCTTCAGCCTCCTCCATCTCAGCCTCCGTCACAGCAAGGCTTGTCAGCTGCACATGGTCAAAGGTTTCCTCATACTTCAGTACAGCTTCATCCCCATTTGCTTTCACATCATCCAGGATGCCACGAACCTTATCATGCAGTCGCCCAGTATCCATCATGGGTCTCCTCAGCAACTCACTCCATTCCTTTCTTTCCGGATTATTTATTATTATCATCTTATCTATCAAATAGTCAATCTTAAATTGTCAATTGTCAATCGTAAATTGTAAATCTTCACACAATCATCTTCTCTATCGGGATCACCAGTATTCCCTGAGCACCAAGCTCCTTCAGCTTACCGATAATCTCCCAAAAACGCTTCTGGTCAAGTACTGTATGCACAGAGCACCAACCCTCCTCAGCCAATGGCATCACCGTTGGACTCTTAATACCTGGCAACACAGCAATAATCTCTTCCAACTTCTCCTTTGGTGCATTCATCAGCACATATTTCTTATCCTCAGCTGCCCTCACTGCATCAATGCGGAACAACAACTCATCCAGTACGGCACGTTTCTCCTCAGAGATATTTCGGTTGCCTATCAGCAGAGCCTCGCTCTGCATCACCACCTCCACCTCTTTCAGGTGATTGCTCACCAGCGTAGAGCCAGAGCTCACAATATCGAATATCGCATCAGCCAAGCCGATGCCCGGACTAATCTCCACAGAGCCCGTAATCACGTGAATATCGGCTTGCACACCCTTTTCTTCCAAGAACTTACGCAGAATCACAGGATAGCTGGTAGCTATTTTCTTACCCTCGAACCACTGCACACCTTGGTAATCCACACTCTTGGGAACCGCCAATGACAGACGGCATTTGCTGAAGCCCAGTCGCTTCACGATATCAGCGTCTTCGTCGCGTTCCATAAACTCGTTCTCCCCCACAATACCTATATCTGCCACACCACTGGCTACCGTCTGGGGAATATCATCGTCGCGCAGGAAAAGCACCTCCAGGGGGAAATTGCTCGACTGCACCAAAAGTGTTCGTTTCATTAAATTCAACTTGATGTCTGATTCCGCCAGGAAAGACATCGTTTCGTCATACAGACGACCTTTAGATTGTACTGCTATTCTTAACATCGTTCAAGATTGTAATTTCAAAACTGCAAAATTACGCTGTTTGAAACAAAATCCCAAAAATTTACCCCATTTTATGATGTTTTACGAGAAAAACTGCTTATATTCGCATCAAAAATCAAATATTACGACCATGAAGAAACAATTTATCAACTCCATACTGGCTCTTTTACTGCTTGCCAGTAACGTATGTGCACAAGTGAACGACCTGCCTCGTTCCACCCCTGAACGCCAGGGTGTACCTTCATCAACTGTATCAGCCCTGCTTGACTCCCTGTTTGCGATTCCACAGACTGATATCCATAGTGTAATGATGTTGCGTCACGGCAAGGTTATCGCAGAAGTTTATCCTGAACCTTTCAAAGCCGAGTACCAACACACGCAGTACTCCTGCTCCAAGACTTTCGTTAGTGCAGCTGTAGGTTTGGCGGTAGATGCCAACCTTCTCAGGGTGACCGATCGTGTAGCTACCTTTTTCCCTGGAAAACTACCGGCAGAAGTCACTCCCGAATTGGCAGCTATGACCATCCACGACCTTCTCATTATGGCATCAGGCATCAATCCTGATGGCAACCTGCGAGCAGAGAATACCCATTGGCTTCAGCCTTTGCTTGCCAAACCAGTAAGCACCCCAGGCAAGCAATTCAAATATGATTCCCTCTGCACTTACCTGCTCAGTGCCATTGTGCAACAAGTGACAGGCAAGACCGTCTTTGCCTACCTACAAGAAAAGATTTTCAAAGACTTACATATAGAGAAGGTGTCATGGGAAGAGAGTCCGGAAGGCATCACTACTGGTGGATGGGGACTCTTCATCCAACCTGAAAGCCTCGCCAAGATGGGACAACTCCTTTTGCAGAAAGGCCAATGGAATGGCAAGCAACTGATTTCCGAAGCATGGGTAAATCAGATGATGCATACCCACATCGATACTGGTGATGGAAGAGGTTACGGCTATCAGATGTGGGAAGCATCGAAGGATGGTGCCTTCCGTGCCGATGGACGATTCGGTCAATACATCGTGGTGATGCCTAAGCAAGACATGGTGGTGGTCATTACCCAATGCAGCAGCTCCCCCAATCCTTGGGTAGTATCACAGGTACTCGCCTCAGCGGTTCAGCCAGGTGCTTTGATGGCTGACAAGGGCTCTCAGGTATTGCAGAAAAAGCTGCAAAGCTATCGTTACCCCACTCCAAGTGGCAAGGCAAAGAGCAGCTTCACTAAGAATTTAGCAGGCAAAACCTTCAAGCTCTCAGATAATCAATTCGGTTGGCGTGACATCAGCTTCAGTCAAGGCGACAAGCAGCTCACCATTACCATCACAGATGCCCAAGGCATCCGCAGTGAACTTTCTGCAGGTTATCGCCAGTGGCTTACCACCTGGACTCCAGCTCGTCCACCTTATTCCATGAATGCCCAGCAGAAGTTCAAGGGCATCGAAGGCGACTTTGCTGTAGCTGCCAGCTATGCTTGGAATTCCTCTAATACCCTGCATCTCAACTTGCAATACGTTAACTGGATCAGTGCTCTTGACCTAACCCTCACCTTCCAAGGTGACAAAGTCAGCATCACTGTCCACAAAAACTATGAGCCTGACGTGCCACAATTTACAGGAACTATTTGATGTGCTTCACCTCAATACCTGCCATCACTCGTCGGAGGCTTTGCTATGAGGTGTAGCAATATCTCCTACGGGTGAAAGGAATATCTCCTATACCCCTACGCAAGATGTTGCGACGAGGGATAGGAGATATTCTGATGAGGGGTAGGCAATATGAGAGTTTACGATAGCAGATAAGAGAGTCAACCCGCATTAGGCTTTAAACTCTTTTTCAATCCTTTCCAAAGCCTGGTTGAGGGTGGCACGAGAGCATCCTACGTTCATGCGGACGAAGCCTTCGCCTCCTGGTCCATAACCAGCACCATTGCTAAGGATAACCTTGGCTTTATCTTTGAAGCGAGCCATCAGTTGGTCTTGAGGCAATCCCAAATTGCGACAATCAATCCAAACGAGGAAGGAGGTGCTGGGGCGATGGGGAGTCATACCCAATTGATGCGTAGAGAAGAACTCCACTACCCTTTCGATGTTGCCCTCGATGTAATGCTTCAGGGCTTCAATCCAACGGGTATCATTGCGATAGGCGGCAATGACTGCCAAGAGTGTAGGAATGGAAGGCTCTTCCAACTTGCTGTTTTTTAGCCAGGAGACATACTTCTCGCGCTTGGTCTGATCGGGAATGATGCAATAAGCAGTGCCTGTAAGACCTGCCAGGTTGAATGATTTAGTTGGACCAGAGAAAATCATACCAACCTTAGCAGCTGCCTCGCTCACACTGCAGAATGGCAAATGCCGAACACCATAAAGGGTGAGGTCGCTGTGAATCTCATCTGAAATGACGATAATGCCATGACGCTCACATATATCTGCCAACTGAACCAGCGTATCACGATTCCAATGAATGCCACAAGGATTGTTAGGGTTGCACAACACCAGCATCTTGGTCTTATCATCAATCATCTGCTCCAAACCATCGAAATCCATGTGATACTGACCATTCTCCAAAATCATGGGATTGTCAACAGCAACGCGTCCCAAGCGTTCAATATACAGCTTGAAATGGTCATATACCGGCGGCTGCACTATGATTTTATCACCAGGATTGGTAAATGCCAGATAAGCCTGATTCATGGCAGTAATCACTCCTGGAGCATAGTTTATCCACTCACGGTCAACCTGATAGCCATGATAATGTTCCATCCATAGGGCGATGGCATCGATAAACTCGGGGGGTGTGGTGGTGTAGCCCATAACATCACGGTCGAGGCGAGCCGAGAGAGCAGCTTTGACAAAAGGATCGGTGGCAAAGTCCATATCAGCTATCCACATGGGAATCTCGCCATTGGTGGCTCTGCCGTATTTGATACTCCATGTACCAGTGCGGTCGATGACTTTATCAAAGTCATAGTCTTCTATTTGATTTTCAGACATGCAAGATACCAATGCAGAACTGAATGCACCTGCAGGTAACAGGGTTGTCAATCCTACTGATGCCAAGCCTTTGATAAAATTTCTTCTTTCCATAGTATTATGTATTACTCAACCAAGCATTTATCAAGCTCCCTGGCAATGGCTTCCTTATCGAGGTGCTGACCTATGAAAACCAACTTCTGCATTCGGTCGCCATATTGCTCATCCCAATCGCGACGCACACCTGGCTCACGCTCCATCAAATCAGCTAACTCCTCTTTAGACATAGTGGCATACCACTGACCTGCATTGCGAAGCGATACTTGTTTACCTGCCTGCTCGAACACATAACAGATGTCACGTTGGTCGTCGAAATAGCAGAGGCCTTTGGCACGAATCACACTCTTGGGCCAATGACGAGCCACAAACTCATCGAATCGCGACATATCCAAAGCCTGGCGACGATAATAGACATATGTGCCAATGCCATATTCTTCAGCCTCGCCCTCATCATCGTGGTGGTGATGGTGGTGGTGATGACCATTGACAATTGACGATTGACCATTGACAATTAACGATTCTTGCTCTTCTTCATCACCATCTTCGTGATGATGGTGGTGCTCATGATCATCGTGATCATCATCATCATCGTCATCATCATCATGATACTCAGCTTCCACCTCACTAATCCAACGAGCCGATGTGGCAACCTTATCGAAATCAAACATATAGGTATTGAGAATCTTGTCCAGCTCAACATTACCATAGTCGCAAGGGATAATCTCTGCCTGTGGTTGCAGGGCCTTCACGATTTCTGTCAGGCGTTGCAATTCTGTCTCGCTCACCTCACTTGCCTTGTTGAGCAACACGATGTTGCAAAACTCTATCTGCTGAATCACCAGGTTCTCGATATCCTCCTCGGCTATCTCATTGTTCAACAAGTAGAGGCCTCCACCAAATTCATCCTTCATACGCAAGGCATCCACCACTGTGACGATACAATCCAAACGGACTTTGCCAATGCCTGCATAAGGCGGATAAATCTGATCCATCGAGCAGATGGTCTGGGCGATAGGACCAGGTTCGCAGATACCACTCGCCTCAATAACGATATAATCGAATCGACGCATTCGCATGATATCACTCAGCTGCTGTACCAAATCCATCTTCAGGGTACAACAGATACAGCCATTCTGCAGAGCCACCAAGCTATCGTCTTTCTGACCCACAATGCCCCCTTTCTCAATGAGGTCGGCATCGATGTTCACTTCACCTATGTCGTTCACTATCACGGCAAACTTGATGCCACGTTCATTACTTAATATGCGATTCAGCAATGTGGTCTTGCCACTGCCCAGATAACCCGTGAGCAACAGCAAAGGTACTTCAGTTTTCAGTTTAATTTCCATGTTTTACAAGTTTTAGTATGCAAAGATAATGGTTTTATCAAAAATAATCCGTATCTTTACCACGAAATATATGTAAAAGATTAAAAGTTTTTGACTATGAGTAATGACGTAAAACCAGGAAGTAATGGCGACATTTATGTGCCATACGAAGAAAGGGTGGGCAATGAGTCCATCGTGTATTTCACCCGCGATCTCTCTGCCGAGGGTCTGATTAAGGCTTACGAGCAGGTGAATGGAAACATTCAGGGAAAGGTGGGTGTGAAGTTGCATACTGGCGAGCAGAACGGTCCGAATATCATCCCTCGAGAATGGGTGAAGGCGTTGATGGAGAAGGATTTGCCTAAGGCTCACATCATCGAGACAAACACGTATTACGAAGGTGACCGCTACACCACAGAGAAGCATCGCGAGACCTTGGAGGTGAACGGATGGAATTTTGCTTATGTGGACATCATGGATGAGGAAGGCACTGCCCTGTTGCCTGTAAAGGGTGGCAAGTGGTTCAAGAACATGTCAGTGGGCGTGAACCTCACCAATTATGATTCAATGGTAACACTCACCCACTTCAAGGGTCATGTGGCTGGCGGTTTTGGTGGCAGCAACAAGAACATCGGTATCGGATGTGCAGATGGTCGCATCGGTAAGGCGTGGATTCACACTACTCCTGGACAACCCGACCAGTGGGATATCGTGATGGAAGAGTTGATGGAACGAATCAGTGAATCTACGAAAGCTACCATCGATTTCTTCGGCAAGAACGTGACGTACGTGAATGTGATGAGGAATATGTCGGTTTCTTGCGATTGTGAGGGTTTGGCAGCTGAGCCTGTGGTGACACCTAACGTGGGAATTTTGTCTTCTACGGACATTTTGGCCATCGACCAGGCTTGCATCGACATTGTGTTTGCCATGAAGGAGGAGGAGCATAATGCACTGGTGGAACGTATTGTTTCCCGTCACGGATTGCGTCAGCTTTCTTATATGAAGGAACTGGGTATGGGTAATAATAAATATGTGCTGATTGACCTTGACAATGGAGGCAGAAGGATGACGGTGAAAGAGGCTGTGCAAGGACTGAAACCGTTTACTTATTGACGATTGATAATTGACCATTGATAATTATGAAGAAGGTTTTGTTTTTGGGCTTGGCAGGATTGCTTATGGCAGCTTGTGGAAGCAAACAAGTGAGTGAAGAAGACATTGTGGCACCAGAAGGATATAAGTTAGTGTGGCATGATGAATTTAATGAGGGTGCTACCTTGAGTGACGAATGGACGCATGAGGTAAAGGATGACCACTGGGTGAACAACGAGCTGCAAAACTATCGTGACGGCGAAGCAGACGGCAAACGAGTGACGGAAATTAAGGATGGAAATCTGCTGATTCATTGCTTCAAGGGATCTGATGGAAAAATCTACTCAGGCCGTGTTTATGCCCACAGAAATACTGGATGGGAGTATGGCTACTTCGAGGCTCGCATCATGTTGCCTAAGGGAAAAGGCACGTGGCCAGCTTTTTGGATGATGCCAGTTAAGAGCGAATATCGTTGGCCTAAATGTGGTGAGATAGATATTATGGAAGAGGTGGGCGTTGTGCCTAATGATGTATCATCATCTTTGCACACAGGTGCTTACAATCATGTAAAAGGTACGCAGAAGACGCACCACTTAGACATTGACAAGGCAGAAGAGGGCTGGCACGTTTATGCTTGCGAGTGGACCCCAGAGAGTATCACTACCTTTGTGGATGGAAAGGTGCAGTTGGCTGCTACCAAGGCTGAGATGGGTGAGAGTCAGGACGAGTGGCCATTCCACTATGCCTTCTATCCTATCCTGAACCTGGCTTGGGGTGGCGACTGGGGTGGTATGGAAGGTGTTGACGAAAGTGCACTGCCTATAACCATGAAAGTGGACTATATCAGAGTTTTCCAGAAATAAAAGCACGCTTTGTGTGGAAATTATACAAAATTAATCTCAATTTTAACCAACTTATTAAAATATTGAATAATTTTGCACCTAAATTATGAATAATTATCGCCGATAGGCGCTTTTAAAAACTTAAAATGTTATTTTAATGAAAGCAAAGTATCTTTTAACAATGGTTGCAGGTTTGGCATTGGTAGCCTGCAATCAGGCTCCACAGCAGACATCAGGTCTTCATCTGGAGTACATGGACCAGACTCAGAAGCCTGGTACAGATTTCTATCAGTTCGTGAATGGCGGTTGGCAGAAATTGCATCCACTTCCTGGTGACAAGGCTCGTTTCGCTACGTTCGATATGCTGTCAGAGCGTGCATCTGAGGCATTGAGTACTATGGTGCAGGATTTGGCAAAGACGCAGCATGCAAATGGCACCAACGAGCAGAAGGTAGGTGATATGTTCACATTGGTAATGGATAGCGCTCGTCTGAACGCCGAGGGTGCTGATCCTATCAAGGCCGATATGGCTGAGATTGCTGCCCTGAAAAACAAGAAAGATGTTTATGAGCTGTTGGCTAAGCTGAACAAGCGTGGTGTAAGTGCTTATTATGGATTAGGTGTAGGCACCGATGCCAAGAATTCTAAGGCTCACATCATGAGCCTGCGTCAGGGTAGCCTTTCTTTGGGTCAGGTTGACTATTACAAAGAAAACGATGCCAACACTGTTCGCATCCGTGAGGCTTTCAAGCAGCACATCGTGAATATGTTTAAGTTGGCCGGTTTCAGCGAGAAAGAAGCACAAAAGGCTCGCGACGTTGTGATGGATGTGGAGAATGAGTTGGCAAACAACTTCCGTGACCGCGTGAAGATGCGTGATCCAGAAGCTAACTATAACAAGATGACCATCGACGAGGTGAAGAAGATGTATCCTTCTATTCCTTTCCAGAAGATATTCGACATCATGGGCATCAAGGGTGAGGTAAAAGAAATGATTGTTGGTCAGCCAGAGGCTATTACAGCTGCCATGAAGTTGATTGACAAACTGCCAGTTGACAAGCAGATCCTTTACTTGCAGTGGAAACAGATTTCATCGGCTGCCAACACACTGAGCGATGCTTTCGTTACTGAGAGTTTCGACTTCAACAGTCGCGTGATGGCTGGTGTTCAGCAGCAGGAGCCTCGTTGGAAGCGTGCTTTGCGTGCTACCGAGGGTTCTCTGGGCGAGGTACTGGGTCAGCTCTATGTAGAGAAATTCTTCCCACCCGAGGCAAAGGCTCGTATGCAGCAGCTGGTGAAGAGCGAGCAGGATGCTCTGGCTGAGCGCATCAAGGCCCTGACCTGGATGAGCGATGCTACCAAGGAAAAAGCATTGGCTAAGCTGGCTTCCTTCCGTGTGAAGATTGGTTATCCTGATGAATGGAAGGACTATTCAGCCCTGACCGTTGACCCACAACTGTCATATTATGAGAACAGCAAGGTAGCTCGCCTTTGGAGATACCAGGAGCAAATCGACAAGTTTGGCAAGCCTGTTGACCCAACAGAGTGGCACATGACTCCGCAGACCGTAAATGCTTACTATAGTTCAACTACTAACGAGATTTGCTTCCCAGCTGGTATTCTGCAGCCTCCTTTCTTCGACATGAATGCTGACGATGCTTTCAACTATGGAGGTATTGGCGTGGTAATCGGTCATGAGATGAGTCACGGCTTTGATGACTCTGGTCGTCAGTTCGACAAGGACGGCAATATGTCTGGCTGGTGGGACGAGCAAGATAATGAGAACTTCAAGAAACGTGCACAAGTTTTGGTAGATTTCTTTTCTGGCATAGAGGTAGCTCCTGGCGTTCATGGCAATGGTGCCCTCACACTGGGTGAAAACATCGGCGATCATGGTGGTCTGAAGATTGCTTACACTGCTTACAAGAATGCAACCAAGGACAACCCACTGCCTGACAAGGATGGCTTTACTGCCGACCAGCGTTTCTTCCTGGCCTTTGCAGGTGTTTGGGCTAACAATATTACCGATCAGGAAATCCTGCGTCGCACCAAGACCGACTCTCACTCTCTGGGTCGTTGGCGTGTGAACGGTGCTCTGCCTCAGATTGATGCTTGGTATGAGGCATTTAACATCACCGAAGCTGATCCTATGTTTATTCCAAAGGAGAAGCGTGCCGACGTTTGGTAATTGAGCTTCGCTCCAATTTTGTCACGACTCGGCATTGGTTTTGCTCTCGCTGTTCCAAAAAGTGACAAATGATATAATAAAGGCTGCATTTTTGCAGCCTTTATTATTGAATAAGTTTTTTTGACCTTCTTTGCTTTTCCCTCGAATTTAAATACCTTTGGATAAGTTACTCCATCTCGGCTAAAAAATAAGCAAGCTTATTTTGTTCTGCCCTCGATTTTCCGTAACTTTGCATAGCTAAAGAATAAACTATGCAAAGATTTATTTATACATTATTACTATTAGGCATAGCGACATCTGTTTCTGCACAGATACAACACACCGACACTTTGAGTGTGGGCTATGCCAAAGGCAATCTCAAGACCATGAGCGGTAGTGTGGAGAAAGTGGGGGAAGACCGTATGAACAAAGGTCTTATTACAAACTCACTGGACGCTCTAAGCGGACAAGCTGCTGGTGTTAGCATATCTACAGGTACTAATACATCTGCTATGTTGAGTTCAGTACGTGTAAGGGGTACCACCTCGCTGACAGGTGGTAACGACCCATTAGTCATCATTGACGGGGTACAGAGCGACCTGACCACCCTGAGCAACATCTATCCTGGTGACATTGAGAGTTTCACAATACTGAAAGACGCTTCTGAGACTGCACAATACGGTAGTCGAGGAGCATCAGGTGTGATTGAAGTGGCCACCAAAAAAGGACAGGCAGGCAACTTCCATATCAGTTATGATGGCAACGTGGGTTTTGAAAGTATCTACAAGAATATCCAGATGCTGGATGCCACAAGGTATAGAAACGTAACGCAAAACATGGGCATGAGCATCGTGGATAACGGATTCAACACGGATTTCCCTAACACCATCACCCGCACGGGCTCCGTACATCGACACCATGTGGCTTTTGGTGGCGGTACTGAGCAATCATCTTTTCGTACTTCATTGGGCTTCTTAGACCATAATACGGTGATTCAGCGTATTGGCAACAGAAATTTCACGGCTAAGATTGACGTGACTCAAAAGGGATTTGATAATCACCTGACAGTTGACCTGGGCATGTTCGGTTCATTCCAAAAGAACAAATATATCTTTGACAGTCAGAAACTATTTTATTCATCAGCCTCGTTCAACCCCACCTTCAAGACGGGACGTAACGCTGATGGGAGTTGGAGTCAGTACGGCGATGCCTCTCAAATTAACCATCCCCAGTCATTGCTCGACATCCTTGACCACGACGACAATGCCCACTTCAACACCCATTTGAAGGCTTCATACGATTTGGGGCACGGCCTCTCGATTGCAGCTTTCGGCTCTTATTCCTATAATGTGGTAAATCGGTCGCAGTTTATGCCCGTATATGTATGGAGCCACGGACAGATATACAGAGGTGAGACCAAGATGGAAGATTTATTAGGTAACCTCCTGGTGAGCTACGAACGCAACTTCGGCAAGCATCACATTGATCTGCTGGGATTGGGTGAGGTGCAGAAAACCACCCTCAAAGAGTTTCACACTTCATCATCGAACCTCTCTACCAACGATTATGGCTATCACAACCTACAGGCAGGAGCGGAACGATTGTGGGAGGGCACATCATCTATGTATGAAGATCCACGCATGACTTCCTTCATGGGACGCGTGAACTACAACTACTTGGAGCGTTACTCACTGACCCTCAATATGCGTGCCGATGCCTCGAGCAAGGTGGGTCGTAACCATCGCTGGGGTTTCTTCCCCTCAGTATCCAGTGCATGGGTTATCAGCGATGAGCCATTTATGCAATCCATCAAACCTATCGTAAACAACCTGAAGTTGCGTATGGGGTATGGCTTAAGCGGTAACCTGGGAGCTATTGACAGTTACAACTCCCTGGAATTGGTAAAACCTAATGGCGTGGTACCAGTCAACGGTTCATCCACGGTGACCTTAGGCATCATCCGCAATGCCAACCCAGATTTGAAGTGGGAGGTAAAGCATACGTTTAACATGGGTCTCGACCTGGGGTTCTGGAATAACAGACTGGTGGTAACAGCCGACTACTACCATTCCAAGACCTCCGACATGTTATATATGTATAATGTAACCGTGCCTCCCTACCCTTACGACAAGCTGCTTGCCAACATCGGGTCGATGAAAAACAGCGGTTTGGAGATTGGTATTGGGGCTTCACTTATCCAACAACGTGACATCGATTTCAATGCAAATGTGAACATCGCCTTCCAGCAGAACAAATTGCTGTCACTGAGTGGTAAGTTTGGCGACGAATACCTCACAGCCCCTTCGATGGCAGCCATCGGCACAATCAATGGTGCAGGTTTTCACGGAGGCTATAATGATATTGTCTATCAAGCCGTAGGACAACCGTTGGGTGTGTTCTTTATTCCTCATTGCACAGGACTGGTACCTCAATCTGACGGTACTTATCGTTATGAGATAGCCGACTTGAACGGCGATGGGGTAAAGGATGTGGCAACCGACCGCTATTTTGCAGGACAGGCTACACCCAAGGTGTTGATAGGCTCAAACTTCAGTTTCCGCTATAAGAATTTCGACATATCCCTTCAAGTGAACGGTGCCTTTGGCCACAAGATTTTCAATGGCACCGCCCTCACTTACATGAACATAAACTCGTTGCCTTATTACAACGTGATGCCAGAAGCACCAAAGAAACATATCGGCGACCAAACGGTTACCGACTACTGGCTGGAACGTGGGGACTACCTGAACTTCGATTATCTAACCATTGGATGGAATGTACCATTGGGCAAGGCAAAGTTCGTGCGTAACCTGCGATTGTCATTATGTGTAAACAACCTGGCAACCATCACCGGTTATTCCGGACTTACCCCTATGATCAACAGCAATGTGGTAGGCAACACATTGGGATTAGATGATAAGCGCACTTACCCAGTGTACCGTTCATATTCACTTGGGGTAAGCATACAATTATAATTGATTACCAACATGAAAAAGATTTACATCATATTAACAGCGATAGCGATGGCGTCATGCAACTCCTTCCTCGACGAAGAACCCAAGGACCAGAAAGTGGAAGAGTTAGCATACCAAGATGCCACCTCACTTTATCTGAATACCGTAGCCACACTCTATAATTACATAGGTGGCAATACCCAGAGCCAAGGCCTTCAAGGTACCTACCGAGGGGTATATGACTTCAACACCTTCACCACAGACGAGGCCATCATCCCCACCCGAGGAGGTGACTGGTACGATGGTGGCTTCTGGCAGGAAATTTTCCTACACGACTGGGATGCAGGAACAGGTGCACTGAATGATACATGGAAGTATTTGTATAAGGTCATCGCCTTCTGCAATCGTTCCCTAGAGACTCTCGATAGCCATGCTTCGCTTCTTAGCCCTAATGAGCTAACTGCATATAAAGCAGAAGTACGTGCCTTGAGAGCCATGTATTATTATTACCTGATGGACATGTTTGGAAGAGTGCCTTTGGTGCTCTCCTCATCCACACCTATGAGTGAGGTTAATCAAAGCTCGCGACCAGAAGTATATAAGTTCGTAATGAAGGAGTTACAATACGCACACAACATACTGCCTATCGTTCGCAGCAACGAACTGAACAACTATTATGGACGCATGACATGTCCAGTAGTGGACTTCCTCTTAGCGAAAATCTGTCTGAACGCAGAAATCTATAACGATGAGAATTGGACGGACGGCAGCAGACCATCAGGGAAAGACATCCTGATTGACGTGGATGGTAAACAGTTGAATGCTTGGGAAGCATGTATGGCTTATTGCAATAATATTGCATCTTGGGGCTATGAACTCGAGCCAATCATGAGTGACTGTTTTGCCGTTCATAACGAGAATTCTGTGGAAAACATCTTTACTATCCCCATGGACCCCAGCAAATATGCCAATCAGATGCAGAACCTCTTCCGTTCTTACCACTACCGTCACGCCGGCGTGTATGGCATGAGTGGGGAGAATGGGTCTAGTGCCACATTGGAGGCGCTGGCCACATTTGGTTATAACACTGAAGATACAGACAACCGCTTCGACCAAACATACTATTGGAACTTAATAACAGATGACCATGGCAACCCCATCATCATGCAGAACGGACAGGTATTAGAGTACCACCCGGAAGCTGTTAAACTGGATTTGTCTGGTGATGAATATGAGGCATTAGCTGGCGCTAGGATGAAGAAATATGCCGTGGATTACACCTCCACCAAAGACGGCAAGCTAATGAACAATGATATCGTGTTGTTCCGCTATGCAGACGTGCTGCTTATGATGAGTGAAGCAAAGGTTCGTAACGGTGAAAATGGAGACGTGGAACTAAATGCCGTGCGTTCGCGATCTGGTATGGGCTATCGCAAAGCTACGCTAGAAAATATCCTTGCAGAGAGGCAGCTGGAGTTGGCTTGGGAAGGTTGGCGACGCCAAGACCTTATCCGCTTCGGTCAGTTCACCAGAGCATACTCCAGTCGCCCTCAGATGCCGAATGAAGACAATGGCTTTACCACGGTCTTCCCCATCCCGGGTGATGTGCTTACGCTGAACCAGAATATGAAGCAGAACTACGGCTATAATTGACAATCACAAAGCCTGCTCGATGGCTTGCGCCAGTTGATCAGCGCAAGACGTGGGCTTATTACCACAAGTGTTGCCCCGCAATGTGTCAGCTGCCCAACGGGCATCGGCACCCTCCAATAACTTGGAGATAGCCTTTAGGTTACCAGGACAACCATTGGTAAATCGCAGGTTGTGGAGCTTACCATCCTCAATGTCAAATTCAATCAATTGAGAGCATACGCCCTCGGGAGTGTAAACATATGAAGCCATAATCAGTGGTTTTAGTAATTTTTCTGCCGCAAAGGTAAGAAATAATATTTATAATAACTAACTTTGCACCCAATTAAAGCAAATGAATTATGCCACTTAATATTCCCAAGACGTTACCGGCAGTTGATCTGCTGAAGAAAGAGAACATTTTCGTGATGGACGACCTTAGGGCTGGCTCGCAGGACATCCGTCCCTTACGTATTGTCGTGCTGAACCTGATGCCCTTGAAAATCACCACAGAAACCGACTTGATTCGTCTGCTCTCCAACTCACCCCTGCAGATTGAGTTATCGCTGATGAAGATAAAGAGTCACACATCGAAGAATACGCCTGTAGAACACATGCGTACATTCTACACCGATTTTGAGTTGATGCGTAACCACAAGTACGATGGCATGATCATAACAGGTGCTCCAGTGGAGCAGTTTGAGTACGAAGATGTTACCTACTGGGATGAAATTACGGAGATCTTCGACTGGGCTCACACCCACGTCACCTCCACTTTATATATATGTTGGGCTGCACAGGCTGGCCTGTATCATTTTTATGGCGTGCCTAAGTATCCACTCGACAATAAGATGTTTGGAATCTTCGAACATAAGATGCTAGAGCCCTTCTGTCCAATCTTCCGTGGCTTCGACGATCATTTCTTCGTACCTCATAGCCGCCATACGGAAATTCGCAAGGAAGATGTCCTGAAGGTACCAGAGCTGACTATCCTTTCTGAATCCGAGGAATCTGGCGTTCACATGGTGATGGCTCGTGAAGGCAGGGAATTCTTTGTGACAGGCCATTCGGAATACTCGCCTATGACCCTCGATACAGAATATAGGCGTGACCTCAGTAAGGGTCTGCCCATCCAGATGCCTGTTAACTATTACAAGAATGATGACCCTGAGCAGGGTGTAATCGTACGTTGGCGTGCTCATGCCAACTTACTGTTCACCAACTGGTTGAATTATTACGTTTATCAGGAAACTCCTTACGATATTGAGACAATCCACTAACATAGAGCTTCTATCACCTGCTAAGAATCTAGAGTGTGGATTAGCTGCCATCGACCATGGCGCTGATGCAGTCTATATCGGTGCTCCTAAGTTTGGAGCAAGAGCTGCTGCAGGCAACTCACTGGATGACATTGCCAAGTTGGTTGAATATGCCCATTTGTTCAATGTCCGCATCTATGTGACAGTAAATACCATTCTCAAGGATGAGGAATTGGAAGAAACAGAGCAACTGATTTGGCAACTCTATCGCTTGCATGTCGATGCCCTTATCGTGCAGGATATGGGCATCACTCGCCTCAACCTCCCTCCTATCCCGCTGCATGCAAGTACGCAGATGGACAACCGTACCCCCGAGAAGGTGCGCTTCCTAACAGATGCTGGTTTCAGGCAGGTGGTCTTGGCTCGCGAACTAACTTTGGAAGAAATCAGACACATCCATGAGACTTGTCCTGATGTGGCATTGGAGGTGTTCGTGCATGGAGCTTTGTGCGTAAGTTTCAGTGGTCAGTGCTATGCCTCTCAGGCTTGCTTTGGGCGTAGTGCCAATAGAGGGGAATGTGCTCAGTTTTGCAGACTTCCTTTTAATCTGGTGGATGCCAATGGTAAGGAAATTATGCATGAAAAGCATTTGCTTTCACTGAAAGACATGAACCAACTTGATTTGTTGGAGGAGTTGATGGACGCAGGTGTAACCTCATTCAAAATAGAAGGCAGACTGAAAGATGTGGGATATGTCAAGAACGTCACAGCTGCTTATCGTCAACGCTTGGATGTCATTTTCAGACGCAGATCGGAATATAAAAAGACTTCTTCTGGTACCTCTACTTTTACCTTTACACCTGATTTGAGCAAGAGCTTCAATCGTGGCTTCACGCATTATTTCTTAGAGGGTAGAAAGGGCGACATTGCCCAATTCAACACTCCCAAGGCGATGGGTGAAGAGATGGGACGTGTTAAAGAGGTGCGTGGTAATATGATTACGGTGGCAGGGGTAAAACCTTTCAATAATGGCGATGGACTTTGTTTTCTGGATAATGAGGGTCATTTACAGGGGTTCCGTGTGAATCGTGTGGAACAAAACAAACTCTTCCTGCAAGCCAGAGTGCCAGGACTGACACCTCGCACCCCCCTCTATCGTAACCTCGACCAACAATTTGAACAGACATTGGCGAAACGCAGTGCGGAACGTAAGATAGCCATTACATGGAATTTGTACGAAACTCCTGTGGGCTTTGCTTTAAGTGCTCGTGATGAAGATGGCAACGAGGCCACACTTATCTTCCCCTGCGAAAAGCAGCTTGCCGAGAAACCTCAACAGGAGAACATTGCAAGACAGTTAAGTAAACTAGGTAATACTCCTTACTCAACGGTTAACGGTCAATGGTCAACGGTCAGCAATTATTTCATTCCTTCGTCTTTGTTAAGTGAATGGAGGAGATTGGTCATTGAGGAACTTACTCGTCTTCGTCGCATCAATTATCATCAAGAAATTGCGGTATGGAAGCCTACAAAGCATCCCTATTTGCAACAAAGCCTCACCTACTTAGGCAATGTGATGAATGCTGAGGCCAAGGCATTTTATGCAGGGCATGGGGTAAAACAAATCGACGATGCTTTCGAGAAGTCTCCTGTGGATGATGCCACCGTGATGTTCTGCAAACATTGTCTGAGATTCGCCATGGGCTGGTGCCCTACCAAACAACAGGGCAAGTCGCCTTATCGCGAACCGTATTACCTCCAAAGCCTCGATGGTAAGATATTTAAGTTAGTATTTGATTGTAAAGATTGTCAGATGAAGGTAGTATTAAGCAATTGAAGAAGTTGGTTTACATATTGATGGGTTTGCTGTGCTTGGCAAGTTGCCACTATCCCTATCAGGCTTTGTTAGAGAATGAAGAGCTTGATCGGGATGTGCGTGACTCCCTAACCATGCTCTATGAGCGCCACTACGCCTATGGCATCAACCTGGAGCTGGAGGCCGATTCACTAAACCTCGCCTGTTTGCCTTTGCAGAACTGTAACAATATGATATACAAAGGTGACCATGTTGTTGTAGCAGAGGTGCGTAAAGACACTGCCGACGTGGTTGATAGCATCTGGGTAAAATTGGCTCATTCTGATGGTGTGCAAGGCTGGGTACATGAAATCGACCTCAAGCAAAAGTTCGTGCCAGTAGATAGCATCTCACAAGCCATCCACCTGTTCAGTGGCACCAACAAGGCAGTTTCTGCCTTCATGCTGGCCATTTTTATCGCATTCTTCCTAATACGCGACTACCAGCAACAACCCTTCAAACTTGTTTGGTTCAATGACATCGACAGTCTTTATCCTCTCTTCCTCTGCCTGGTAGTATCCTGTAGTGCCACCCTTTATGAGAGTATGCAACTCTTCACACCCGACACGTGGGAAACCTTCTACTACAACCCCACCTTCTCGCCCTTCAAGTTACCTTGGATACTCACCCTATTCATTGGTTGCCTATGGCTCATCATCATAGCCACCATCAGTGCCGTGAGTGAAATCTTCCGTCATCTCTCAGGATGGAGCATTCTCTACTACCTTGTGGGCTTAATGGCAGGTTGTGTCTTTTGCTACCTATTCTTCATGCTCACCACCCACCTCTACATCGGCTACTTTTTCCTTGCCCTTTTCGCCATAGCTTTCCTCCGTCGCCTCTGGCTCCGCACTCTCCGCTACCCCTACACATGCGGACAATGCGGTCATAAGCTCCGTGAAAAAGGAGAATGCCCGCATTGCCATGCTATGAACAATTAAAAAAACTTCACAAAAAAATCATCACATATTAACACTCTCTGCACATTACCACTATGCCTTATAAATCATTTGCATATACCTTGCTCCACCCTATTTTTATGCATTCCCTCAAAATACTTCGATGTATTTATATGTTTTTGCCAATAATCCACTATATTTGCCCTAAAAACCGAAAGTTATGTTGTTTCAAAAGACCATAGTGAAAAAATACCTGGCTCTCCTGCCTGATGATGTGGTAGTGGAAGCTTGGCAGAAGTACCAACTATATTTTCTTGACAAAAACATTCAAGCCAATATCCTACAAAGCAAGGAGGAGCAGTTTCAGGAAGGTTTTCTCAGAGAGCTGTTCGTTAAGATTCTGGGCTATACTCTCAATCCTTCACTTGGCTACAACCTCATTACCGAGCAGAAGAACGAGACAAATGCCAAAAAAGCCGATGGAGCTATTTTATTGGATGGCAAGGTGATTGGTGTGGTTGAGCTGAAAGACCACAAAACCACCGATTTAACTAAAATAGAAGCACAGGCTTTCGGTTATAAGAGTCAGCATATTGGTACAAGACTAGTGGTGATACCCAATTTCGAGAAACTGCGACTCTACATCGACAATACCGTTGACCAGCGTGTATTTGACCTTTATGAGTTGACAGTAGAAGAGCGTGAAATAATAATGGGAGGATAATAACATTGCGACATTGATTATTGTAATATGTACATTGGTGGGGTGTGCAATTTTGTATGCCCTAGCTGCTGATAAAGCTGACCAAATGGTTAAGGATGAGTCGATAAGTAATCATAAAGATAATCATGGGGACCATATTCCACTTAAAAACTCTCGTTATCTGCCCGTCATTACGAAAGAACAATTCATTGAAGTCAGAAGGACGAGTATCCTTTTGTATGATTTGCTGAAAAGGATTTGCAACAATCAAAATGTTTATAATGGGATAAATGACGATTCAGTCAATGCAGGTGGCAGCAGAATGGCAAATCAGGATTATTTCTTGTTCACTTTGAAGAGTATATTTGTACAAGACTTGAAACGATGCTATGAGGAAATGGGCCATAAGATAACATTCTTAAAAGCTTTTAAAGATGAGCAATGTTTGGCTCTTGTTCTTGGAGTCATAAATGATATATCGGGTTTCGAAGATTATGAATTGTTTTCTAAATCAATGAATGAAACCAATAAATCTGATATTATGAGGCACGTTAGTGAATTTTATTATGGATTTGTTGACAGTGGAATTAGGTTCTCCATAGAAGGTGATGACGAATTGGGGTTGTCTGCTCTGCTTTTGACTTACGATGAGAGTAATGACATTTTGAATGATTACCGATTATATTTTTACCGCCTTATAACAGCTATCGCCAAGGTTGATGGAGTAGTGACACCCAAGGAACAAGTCTGGTTAGATAAGATGCTTGCTTTAAATACACAAAGACCAGAGAGAGCAGAGCGAGATACAGCTTCTGCCATCCCAGAAGAAGAACTTGAAAAACTAATAGGTTTGCAATCTGTTAAGGATGAAGTAAAGACACTTTCAAACTTTATCACTGTTCGCCAAAAACGTAAGGAAATGGGGTTGTCAATGCCAGAAGTCAGCTATCATTGTGTGTTTACTGGCAATCCAGGTACAGGTAAGACTACTGTAGCAAGGATATTGGCAGGTATCTTTAGAGACAAAGGAATCTTAAAAAAGGGGCATTTGGTAGAGACTGACCGTTCAGGCCTGGTGGCTGAATATGTGGGTCAGACTGCAGTCAAGACCAATCGCATCATTGACAAAGCTTTGGATGGAGTGCTATTCATTGATGAAGCTTACTCACTGATTGCCAAAGGGGAGGATTTTGGACAGGAAGCCATCTCAACCTTACTGAAACGTATGGAGGATGATAGGGATAGACTTATTGTTATCTTAGCTGGTTACACAGTGGAAATGGAGGAGTTTATTAACTCCAATCCTGGCTTGCGTAGCCGTTTCAATCGTTATATCTTTTTCCCTGATTATTCAGCAGAGGAGTTATCAGAGATTTTCTTCTCTATTGCCGATAAGCACGAATATACAATGACTGAAGAAGTGAAGAATTATGTAAGAAATGAGTTGATTCAGGTGGTGGCTAATAAACCCAAGGATTTCGGTAATGCCCGCTATGTCAGAAATTTGTTTGAACGTGTAGTGCAAACTCAGGCTAACCGTTTGGCAAAGGAACAGAACCTCACAAAAGGTATGCTAACTGAAATCAGGATAGAAGATATCAGATTCTAAAAAACACAGTTGGAACTGCTCATTTTGTACTCAAGGTGTTGTAAAGGAGTAGGCAAGTACATGCAAGCTATATGCAAGCTTCAAGCAAGCAATATGATGTATAAATGTATCATGTATACAATTCCTGTGGCTGTCCTATATGGTATGTCTTCTGATCTGATGGCATATGCCCGTTGGTCAGAAGCCATAAGCTCACTGGTCTGATGGTATAAGACCGAGAGTCTGTTGGTGTCTGACCAGTAGTCAGTATATATCTGACCGACAGTCAGTACGTATCTGACTGCCAGTCCGATGCTATTAGACTCAAGCGGACTCAACTAATGTTAAATATCACTCAATTACATATCATCATTCGCAATGCAGTTGAGAATAGCCAAACTGACACATTGAAGACAACTACAAGTAATGCGGACAGACGCCTTTTTCTTAAGGCATCTGCCCGCATTGCCATGCTATGAACAATTAAAATACTTAAAACCTAATCTCTTTGCAAAGTAAAGGGAAATGTGGGAGGTATGCAATCCCCATTTGTGATGATTTAGATAGAATCGGCTTCGACGTAACCTCGCATGACGGCATAGATGGTAAGGCCAGAAACCGACTTAATGCCTAATTTCTCAGTGATGTTCTTGCGATGGGTAATAACTGTAGTGAGACTAATATTGAGTTTGTTGGCTATCTCTTTGTTGATAAAGCCACGAGCTACAAGGCTCAGTACTTCTATCTCACGTTTGGTTAAATCGTTTTGTAAAGGCATCTGGGGATGTATGGCAGGATGCATACCAGTAGGGAGACTGTGCGGGTGCCCTTTGCGATGTCCATGCTGATGCAACAACAAGATGGACTTGACCAAGTGTTGCTCGTCTTGATTGATGTTGAGGGACAATACGCCAGAGAGTTGCGCCTGGGTTTCAGCATTGCACAATACCACTGTCTGGTTTTTCTTTTGGAGAAAGAAGGTGGTATGTTCCAAGTAGATCTGTGTTGAAACGAAGTAATGCACAAACATATCAGGGGTATCGGCCATCAGCTCAGCAAAGGACCCAAAGGTCCGGATGGTGAAATCTGGGATGATTTCTTCAAGGAGGCTCTGCAGTCCAAGCCTCGCCAATGAATTATTGTCTATGATTGCTATTTCTTTTTCCATAATTGTCAATCGTCAATTGTCAATTGTCAATATAATCAAAGCAAGCTTCTGCACAACGCTCACCGTCCACAGCAGCAGAAACAATGCCGCCAGCATAGCCTGCACCCTCGCCACAAGGGAAGAGACCCTGCACGCGTACATGTTGTAGAGAATCATTATCACGCAAAATGCGCACAGGAGCAGAGGTACGGGTTTCCACACCAATAACAATTGCCTCGTTGGTAAGGAAGCCATGACTCTGTTTACCAAAATGCCGGAAGCCATCACGAAGACGATCAGCAATGAATGGAGGCATCCAGAAGTGGAGAGGCGACGGTATTAGGCCTGGGGCATAGCTACTCTCAGGCAATGAGCCACCCAATCGTCCATTCACGAAATCAGCCATTCTCTGTGCAGGAGCCGTCTGCTTGTAGTTGCCCTGCATCCAGCACAGACGCTCCAAGTCAGCTTGGTATTGCATCATCTTCAAGGGGTTTCCAGCATCGATGGTTTCCACATCCTCTGGACGAAGCTCTACCACCATACCGCTGTTGCTCCAAGCCGTATTGCGATGGCTAGGACTCATTCCATTCACCACAATCTGCTCGGATCCAGTAGCTGCAGGCACCACGATTCCACCAGGACACATACAGAAACTATACACCCCCCTGCCCCTCACTTGGGTTACGAAACTATACTCAGCCGCAGGGAGATACTTGCCCCTACCCTCGCCTCGATGATACTGTATCTGATCAATGCGACGCGAAGGATGTTCCAATCTGACACCTACAGCAATACCTTTTGCCTCAATCTCCACCCCATTCTCATAGAGCCAGGCATAGACATCACGAGCAGAATGACCTGTTGCCAAAATTACAGTGCCCCTGAACTCCTCACCCGTATTGGTATAGATGCCCACCACCTGATTACGTTGGATATTGATGGCATCCATGCGGGTCTGAAAATGCACTTCGCCCCCACAACGGATGATGGTGTTACGCATATTCTCTATCACCTGAGGTAGCTTATCGGTACCTATGTGGGGATGGGCATCTACTAGGATGTCAGTAGATGCACCATGCTGGCAAAACACGTTGAGGATCTTCTCCACATTGCCACGCTTCTTACTGCGTGTATAGAGCTTGCCATCAGAGTAGGCACCTGCCCCACCCTCGCCGAAGCAGTAGTTGCTCTCGCCGTCCACCTGCTGTGTGCGTGAGATCTCAGCCAGGTCGCGCTTGCGGTCGTGAACGTTCTTGCCACGCTCCAGCACGATTGGGCGCAGGCCAAGCTCAATGAGGCGCAAGGCGGCAAACAGTCCGCCAGGTCCTGCTCCCACGACGATGACCTGCGGACGGTCACTGACGTCGTGATACTCCACCCGCTGGTATTCATCGTCCTGAGGCTGCTCGTTGATGTAGACGCGCACCTTCAGGTTGACGAAGATGGTACGCTGACGGGCGTCGATACTGCGTTTCAGGATGCGCACACCATGACAGGTGCGCACGTCGAAGCCGTATTCGTCGGCCAGCCACGCCTTCAGGTTCTGCTCGTTGGCAGCCACCTGCGGCAACACACGTATCTGATATTCGTTCGTCATCTGATGTATAGAAAATAGACTGCTGCTAACACGATGACCAGCACAATGAGCACCACCGACTTCACCATGCATGTCGTCACCTTTTTAATAATAAGGAAGGCCACGATGATAGCCGCCAACAAAAAAAGATAATATCCGATATTCTCCATACTCCTTACTACTTACTACTTAAACAGTTTCCTAAACTGAACAGGAACAGGCGTCTCAAACTCCATCGGCTGTCCCGTCACGGGATGGGTGAAGCACAACAGCCAGGCGTGCAGACACAGTCGGTGCAGCGGGTCGTCGCCATTGCCGTA
>JAEEGF011651919.1_pt1 | contig 24328 bp, 16 predicted proteins | sample 9134171 | NCBI WGS metagenome assembly JAEEGF01 (sample SAMN16246542, study PRJNA631951) | gut metagenome | biome: gut microbiome; feature: rumen; material: AP-attached | host: Bos | place: Iran: Karaj | collected 2018-10
GAGCTACTTCAAAGGATGAACCCACAAAAGCTATCGAGGGCCCTTTGGATAAGTATTTATCCGAGATACTAATAAGAATTGAATGAAGATTAAAGAGGAAAAAGTGTGATAAAAAAGATTTCTTACATAATGACAAAGAAGGAAAAGTGGTATCTGCTGTATCTTTTTGTTGTCGTTATATTTGGATCAGCAATTGAATTGGCGGCGGTTGCAGTTTTTAGTCCCTATATAGAAATGATAACCGGGCCACAAACGGGAAATGAAAGCTTTGTTTCGAAGACTTTATTAAACGTTCTGACAAATGTATTTGGATTAACCAGTAGAAGCCAGTACATTATCGGACTTTCTCTTATCATTGTATTTATTTATGTCTTCAAAAACATATACCTGGCATATGAAAAGAATATTACCTATAAGTATTCATATGATATGCAGAACAGAGTTTCCAGGAAACTTCTATTCTCTTATATGAATATGCCATACACTTTTCATCTCAAAGTCAATCCTGCCGAGCTTGTGAGGTCCATCAGATTAGATGTAGACAGTTTAACCAAGACTGTAATTCATATAATGGAGCTATTTACTGAGCTGTTGGTATGCGGAGTTCTTGGTATCTATCTTATTTTTGTAAGTCCTATTATTGCGTCTATCATTGCTATATTTCTGGCAGGTGCTGTTTTTGCCTACTTTAAGTATGCAAAGCAAAGGCTTAAGAGACTTGGAAAGAAGAACCAGGGCCTGGAAGCAGAGATCTTTAAATCAATTAATAAGTCATTAGGCGGCATCAAAGAGATCAGAGTGCTGGAAAGAAATGATTATTTTATTGATGAGTTTGCTGAAAATCTTGCAGGACATGTCAGAATTTTAAGAATTCAGCGATTGATGGCAGTTTTGCCCAAATACTGTATTGAGTCACTTTGCATAACCGGCTTAATGATCGCGGTTATTGTTATGATGGTTTTTGATGCCCGGAACATTGAGAATTTTGTTCCTCAGATTGCAGTATTTGCTACAGCTGCATTCAGACTGATGCCCTCTGTTGGAAGGATAAATGAGCATATGTCCGCTATAGACAGCAACAGTGCTTCTGTTGGTCTTATTTATCATGATCTTATGGAGGTAGAGCGAATTGGTGTCATAAGTGATACTGCTGATGAAAAGGATGAAATTACTACCTTTGACGAGATTTTGGTTAATGACCTATCCTACAGGTATCCAGATGCTGAAAAGCCTGTTTTTACGGGTGTAAATATGCATATTGGCCGTGGAAAGACAGTGGCATTCATAGGCGAATCCGGTGCTGGAAAGTCCACACTGGCAGATATTATTCTTGGTCTGCTCACACCTGAAAAAGGAACGGTAACCGCTGGAGGAAAAGATATTTTCTCTAATCTGCCATCATGGCATAAGAACATCGGATACATTCCTCAGTTTATTTATTTGTCCGATGATACCATTAAAAAGAACATTGCCTTTGGCGTAGAAGAAGATAAGATAGACGATGAAAAGGTTATCCTGGCTGCCAAGAAGGCAAAGCTCTTTGATTTTGTTCAGACACTTCCTGATGGATTTGAAACTGTCGTTGGTGAGAGGGGAGCAAGGCTTTCCGGCGGACAGAGACAGCGTATAGGTATTGCAAGAGCTCTCTATCATGACCCTGAAGTAATTGTTATGGATGAAGCAACTTCAGCACTGGATAATGATACAGAAACAGCTGTTATGGAGTCAATTGATGGCCTTCATGGCATGAAGACCATGATAATAATTGCCCATAGATTATCCACTATCCGAAATGCTGACGAAGTTTATGAAGTCGGGGGCGGGACGGTAGTAGTAAGAGAAAAGTCAGATGTTATAAAAACTTCGTGAGTCTGAATTGATTGTCATCTAAAATGGCAAGGGGGATTTAAAAGTGACACAGGTGCGTAATTCCAATCATGAATTACTGAGATTAATATCGATGTACATGATTGTTTTTATTCATGCCAACATGCATTTGGGACTGTTCGTAAAGGGCAGCACCTTTGAGATTTATAACAGCATAGTAAATGGCATCTGTAACACGGGGGTTACACTTTTTATACTGATTTCAGGATATTATGGGATTAAATTCAGCATTAAAAAGCTTGTAAAGCTGGAATGCCTGATGGTATCCCTATCTCTTGTTGAATTTGTTTTAATCTTTATCTTTATGAGAGAGACCATGACAAATGCAGAGCTTCTAAAGCAGCTGGTTAAGTCAGTTCTCCCTTTTATCACCCGCAAATATTGGTTTTATTCAAGCTATGTTTGTCTGATGATCTTTAGCCCATATATTAACAAGCTGGCAGATTCTTTGGAGAAAAAAGAATACAAGAGACTGCTGGCTTGCTTCGTGGTTATTTTCAGCGTTTTCCCAACCATTTTTTACTTTGAAATTATGCAGGATACCGGAAAAGGTGTTGTTCAGATGCTGATGGTATATCTGATTGGCAGATATCTTAAGCTTCATGTGGACTACCAGGAGATCTGCAGGGATAATAAGGGAAAACTTGTTGCCCTGATGGTCGGTCTATTGCTGATCAATGGCCTTTCCCATGCTTTCCCAATAGTTTATGGTGATGTTTATCACGTTCTTACAAAGGATAACAGCATAACCAATATAGTTCTTGCGGTTGTGATCTTTATCCTGTTTTCAAACGTTCATCTTCAGTCAAGGACTGTTAATGCAGTCAGCAGGCAGCTTTTTTCAGTATTTGCTCTTGAGTACAATGCGATAGTTATTATTATGTTCCTGCTTAAGGAGAAAATCAGGGCCATGTTTGAACATACAGCCAATCCTTTAGGCTTTCTTGCTATGATGATTTTTGTCCTGAGTATAATGTTATTAACGATGCTTATTGGGCTTGTGAGAAATCTACTGCTGGGGTGGCTGGATAATATAATTGCAGATTTTATTAGCAAAAAATCAATAGAAAAGGATCTTTTTAAGAAATAATCATGGTAAAACACGTTTTTAAGTCATTGATATTTGTAATACTATTAACACTTTTGAATTGTATTATTCTTGTGGGGACATTTTTCCTTCCAATAGATGAAATGAGAAATAACATTGGCAGAAGCTCAGAGTTATTTAATTTTGAGGGTATATATCCACAGTGGGCAACGGGCTATAAGTCAACTCAGCTTGATGGATGGACAGAGGCAGCAGTATATGGGATGGCTATATTTCAGGAAGGTGGTGCCCCATTAAAGAATGCAATGGAAATGCACTATATTGAGGTGGATGATCTGCCAACAAGCCTGGCTTTGACAAATTACGCCAATCATGCTGATAAAGAGTATCAGTTTCCTTCTTACGGAAGATACTGGTATGGAAGTGTGGCAATTATAAAAGTGCTGCTACTTTTTTTCGATGTGGCTGATATCAGAGTGATCAATTGCATTATCCAGTTTTCGCTTATTCTTCTGATCATTGCCGGAATGATAAAAATGGGACTTGAAAAGTGGGTAATTCCCTTAGTGGCAGGACTTTTCATAGTGGATCCGATTTCCATGAGTATGTCACTTACTTACTCCTCTGATTATTACCCGATGCTGTTTGGAATCATTGCAGTTCTTTTCTTCCATAAACGCATTGAAAAGTTTGGGTGGATCGAGTCTTTTGCAATTTTAGGAGCAATTACTGCATTTTTCAGCATGTTATCCTTCCCATTGATTGCGCTGGGATTCCCTCTGATGATAAAGCTTTGGGTTGATGGGGGAAATCGGGAGAAAGAAACCTCCTTTAAAGACACGTTTATGCTGTCAGCAGTCTGGGCTGTTGCTTATGGAGTTACATGGGCGATGAAATGGATTATTGGCTCACTTGTTACAGGCGTTAACTTCTTTGGCAATGCTTTCAATCAGATGTCAGATTATTACTGGGAAGATGTTTCTGTTTTTGACAGAGTGTTTAAGAATGTCAGTGTTATAATGAAATGGCCGTATTTACTGCTTGTTGTATTTGCAATTGCTCTTATTATCATGCTTACAATAAAGAATAAAAGTAAAATCGATGGTTCCATGAAGGCTATGTCTTCTTTTGCTTTTATGGTTATGATTCCGTTCATAATGATAATTATGCTTGGTAACGGCTATGCTTACGTTCATTATTGGATGTCATTCAGGCAACTGGGGATATCTGTAACAGCGTTTTTATGTATTGTTGTCAAATGTTGTGAAGGGTTAAAACATATAAGAAAGTGAACAATTCAAATGAAAGTCCTTATAGTAAACAAATTCTTACACCCAAACGGTGGATCGGAAACCTATATTTTCAAGCTTGGTGAGGCCCTGCAGTCTCTTGGACACGAAGTGCAGTATTTTGGCATGGAGCACAAGGGTAGATGCGTCGGAAACACAGCTAATGCCTATACCTCTGACATGGATTTCCATGGAGGCAGTAAGCTCTCTAAGGTTACTTATCCAATTAAGACAATCTACAGCAAGGAAGCAAGACAGAAGATAAGGCTGGTCCTGGATGATTTTAAGCCGGATGTAGTGCATCTTAATAACTTCAACTATCAGCTGACCCCTTCCATAATTCTTGAGATTGTCAAATGGAGGAAGCAGGAGAATAGAACCTGCAGGATTGTTTTTACAGCCCATGACTATCAGCTTATATGCCCTAACCACATGATGAACAATCCCGGAAGTCGCCTTAACTGCGAGAAGTGCGTGGGCGGTCATTTCATGAACTGTGTAAAGGGCAAGTGTATTCATGGATCCACAGCTAAGTCCCTTGTAGGAGCTGTTGAAGCAGGATTCTGGAAGATGAAGGGAACCTACAAATACATCGATAAGATCATCTGCTGCTCTGAATTTATGAAGAGCAAGATGGATACAAATCCTGTGTTTGCTAAAAAGACTATTGCGAAGCATAATTTTATTGAACATATGAATTCACCAAAAACATCCGGTGGTAACAAGACTTTATCTGACGGCACTGAACTTCCGGAAAACTACGTCCTTTATTTTGGCCGTTATTCCTGGGAAAAGGGCATGGGAACACTTTTGTCCGCCTGCGAAATGTTACCGGAAGTAGATTTTGTTTTTGCCGGAAAGGGTGAGTATGAGGAATCAATAGCCAAACTGACCTATGCAAAAGATGTGGGATTCAGAAGCGGAGAAGATCTGGATAAACTCATAGCTGGCGCTGCCTTTACTGTATATCCTTCCGAGTGGTACGAAAACAACCCCTTCTCCGTTATGGAGAGTCAGGAGCGCCTGGTACCTGTGATCGGTGCCAATATCGGCGGAATTCCTGAGCTTATCACCAACCGTGAGGATGGACTTCTTTTTGAAAGCGGTGATTCCAAGGGACTTGCTGACGCCATAAAGTATCTCTGGGACAATCCCGAAGCTGTTCAATTCTTTAAGGAGAATCTTAAGAAAACAAGACAGTCCAGGATAGATGCCAAAGAATATGCAAAGTGGATTGTGGAAGAAATCTATTGACAAATAGTACCCATAGTGGGTACTATTTTTATATAAGTATCCGCATTGGATACTTATGTTACCAGACTACCCATTTTGGACACAACCCATCAAAGGAATTATTATGGCAATAACGATTAGGGAACTTAGAGATTCAACCGGATTGACCCAGAAAGCTTTTGCGGAAATGTTTGATATACCGGTAAGTACGTTAAGAAAGTGGGAACAAGGAGATACTGCTCCCGCAACTTATGTGGTAAAGCTTTTGTCAAAAGTGCTGCCTCAAAGAAATGATTACACAGAATTAATCCAGACATCGGATGGAAAACGATATTATTATGACATAAACCAAGGAACTATAACGGATTCGTTGGGCAATGTAATACATGTAAATACGACACTTGATGGAGTTAAGCGAGAAAATCTGCCGTACTATGTTCAGAATTTGTTTGATTCATTTTATGAGATACAAAACAGATTTGAAAAGGACTGTGAATTTGACAAGAAAGAAGATATATTATGGAGCTGATAGTGTATGAAGAAAGTTGGGAATGAGTATTTTCTTATGCATAAAAATGTTCCTGTCTGCCTGATGGAAGTCTCAGACGATGGAAGACTTGGCAGTTTCAGAAAGAACAGCGCTGAAATTGATCATTTTCCGCTTGGTGGGCAGATGAATGACATTAAGTTTCATGAATGGTGGAGGGATAGAGCTGTCCCCAAAACCAGAAATGGAGCAAAATCTGCGCTGGCGAAGCTGGGCTATGAATCTACTAATAGCGCGCTGGTTGACAACCTTGCACTAAGTCTGTCGGACTGTTATTGGATAAAACCAAGAGGAGAGGACTTATCCTGGGAGGATGTAAATCTTTTTTCCAATGAATTCGTAGATACTTTTGGGGAATTAACAATTAACAAGGATCATGAGATAGACTTACGCAGAAAGACTAAGTTTAATTGTGCAGCATCTCAGGGTGAATTACAAAAAAAGTGGTGTATCGATAGTTCAGGGAAAAGGTACATGGTGAAAGGAAACTATGGTAGTTCTTTTCAGCAAAGCATTAATGAACTGTTTGCAACTAAGCTGCATGAGAGTCAAGGTTTTTCTAACTATACAGAATATATGCTGACCAAAGTGGACGTCGAGGGTGGCCTCGAAGGAATTGGGTGTATGTCTTATGATTTTTGTAATGACAACATAGAATGTATAAGTGCATGGGAATTGCTCCAGACAATAAAGATAAAACAGAATGAGTCTCTTTTTCATCCACTAAAAAAGGTATGCCTTAATCTGGGAATATCTGATGAGGAATTTACTGCTTTTATGGATTATGAGATTATGACGGATTATCTTATGTCAAATACAGACAGACATATGAATAATATATCTATTATCAGAAATCCGGATTCTCTGGAGGTTTTGGGTTTTGCGCCTATTTACGATTCTGGGAATTCAATGTTTTATAATATTCCATATGAACAATTGGAAAAAGTTAAATTTGCGGACATAAAAACACATTCATTTATAGCAAAAGAAGTCAGATTGCTGTCATATGTGCAGAATAGGGAGGCTGTTAATCTTGACAAAGCATACATGAGTTTTGACATTTACAAAAACGATATGTATGAGAGACAGATTCGTATCCCAAGAATCAAAAACTTATATGAACAGAAAATATTAAAGCTCGCAGCATTTCAAAATGGAAGGAATCTGTGGAAAGAGATAAAATGATTCCTTAAATGATTATAAAAATGACAAAAAAGGTTCTGTCGTATGATAAAATTATTGTGATTTAGTTTATTGTATTTACAATTTTTCTCACAAAAGGAGCTTTAATATGAGAAGAAGGTTGCTGGCTGTTTCATTGGCTCTGGCAGTATTTGCCGGGAATTCAGGCAGTGTTTTTGCTGTAGACAATTTGGAGGACTACGTCCAGGAGGAAGTCTCCCCTGACGCAGAGGACCGGGACATAGAAGTACTTGAAGATTCCGGGAGCCCTGAAGCGGGAGAAACTGCATCAGAAGAGTATTCAGAAGAAGCTTCAGAGGAAGAAACTTCAGAGGAAGAGGCTGCAGTAGAAGGCGATTCAGAGGAAAACAGTTCACAAGAAGAGAAATCAGAGGATGAGCAGGAAGCCGGTGTGTTAGATTTAACTAATCCTGACAAGTCCTCTCTTCCTCTTGATGAAATGTGGGATTCTTTTCAAAATGCCAAAGAAGGCCAGGACTACGTAGCCGGAGAGGTGATCTGCCTTTCGGGCTCCTACAGTGAAGCAGAGAAGGTAGCTTCATTTTACGGAGGAACTCTTAAAGAATTTAATTATGGTGTGGCCACCATCAGCCTTGAAAACAGTCCCCTTACAGTGGAGGAGGCCTTTAGCAGGGCTCTGGATACCGGGCTTAATTATCCTTTGGTGGAACCCAATTATATTATTCCCATCGAAGATATTGAGGCGGAGGTTATAAGTGAAGCGACCTACGGAACTTTTAAGGCCTCTCCCTGGAGTAGCCAGTACTACGAAAAGGGCCACGATGACCCGGCTCTTAATCCGGAAAGCGATAACTTCCAGTGGTATCATGATGTGATTGGAACCTATGGAGCCTGGGGCGTTACCCTGGGAAGGCCAGAGATCACAGTGGCTGTTATAGACTCAGGCGTGAATTATAATCACGAGGAGCTTTCCAAAAGTATCGTTGATGTCTCCTCCGAAATAGATTTTAACAAGAACCATAACATGGATCAGGTGGGCCACGGAACCCACGTGGCCGGGATCATAGGCGGTATTGTGGACAATAACAGGGGCGGAGCAGGAGTGGCACCCGGTGTATCGATTATGCCCATTTGTGTCAATGGCAGCAACAGTTCCCCCAGCGTTGATTACATAATTGCAGCGATTCAGTATGTTGCAGGTGTAACAATGGCTGAAGACGGTACTGTGATTCCCGGTGACAGGCGGGCTGATATTGTCAACATGAGCCTTAGTACCAGTAATTACATTGCGTCATTTAAGCAGGCTGTGGACAACGCTTATGAGGCCGGTGTCACGCTGGTGGCGTCCATGGGAAACAACTCTGCAAACTTCGTGGTCTATCCTGCATATTTCGACCATGTAATAGCTGTAGAAGCCACGGATCAGAGCGGCGATGTGAGCCATTTTTCCAGCATTGGAGACTGGTCAGACATCATGGCTCCCGGAGTTGATATCTATTCATCCTATTGGACAAGATCGCGTTCAGGCAGCAACGATACCTATGCCTCCATGAGCGGAACTTCCATGGCTGCGCCCATAGTGGCAGGGGCCTGTGCTCTTTACATGAGTGCCAAGGGGCATGTTGATCCCGATACCATGGAGAGGGTGTTAAAAGAGTCCGCTCAAAAAGGCGTGGTCAACGTATCCAAAATGCTTGATACTGACGATACACCGCCTTCCATCAGTCTTTATGCCAATGATTCAAAGGCTACAGGATTTAACACATTAATTGGAAATGTATCTGAGGGAAAGAGTTATACCATCACCTACAAAATTGCCCCGGATTCAATACTTACCTTTGGAACCCATAATTTTAGCCCTGAGACTTCTGACACCACCAATAACAGAGTGGTTTACACTACAGATGGCAAGAACCCGTCGGTGGTCGGCGGCGAGATAAAATACGGAACAGTTTATGACGGAAAGGGAATAACCGTCAGTGATTTTTGTGGGATTATGACAGGTCTCACAAAGGTTACAGTTAAGGCTCTTTCCATCAGTGGCATGGGAGTTGTCAGCAAGATTTCAACCCTTGTTTTCACTGTTGATCCGGACATGAAGGAGGGCTCTGTTGACCCGGCCCTTGAGACGGATGTTTCTATCAGAATAGTAAATGCTCCAATGCAGATGGTGGCAGGCAAGACCATAGCGCTAAAGGCCGTGGTTTCGCCGTCATCCTCCAATATAAAGACCATGTGGAAGATCATTTCTTACAGAGACGGTGATCTGTCCAAAGCGAAGATTACTTCCAGCGGAAAACTATCCACAAAGGCAGGGCAGCATGGAATTCTGACTATAGGCTGCTATTCCACAGACGGCAGGGTGTATGACAGCGTCGACATAGAGGTGGTAAGCAGCATAAAGCCTGTAAAGAGTCTTATGATCCCATCAAGTCTTTTACTCGAACTTGATCCGATCCAGCAGGACGGAGGACTTCCGGAAGCAACCATTGAGATCAGTAAGCTTACAGATACTTCCAATAAGAATATCCTGGATCTTGACCAGGTTTCTTTTGAATGGACATCTTCCAATCCGGCAGTGGTTTCAGTTATAACTGACAGTAAAAGTGCTACTTACGCAATTGTCAAAGGTCACAAGGCAGGAACTGCCAGAATTACCTGTAAGGCGCTGGATGGCTCCAATAAGAAGGCAATCTGCAATGTAAAGGTCACCAGTGAAAAGATCGTAAAGTCAGTTCAGGTGGTGCCTTCAGAGGAAAGCGATAAGAGCGACATTGTACTAAACTCAAATGGAACTATTAAAAGCATCTCCCTATATGGAAATGTGAGTTTATCGGTATCATCTGTTCAAAAAGATTCCGAGGGAATTCTCAAGGAAGTTGCAGACCCTGTGTGGACTGTAAGTAATGCCAAGGTTCTTGATATAACTCCAAATGGGAAGAGTGCCACAATAAAAGGCCTTTCCAAGGGCTCAGCGACGGTTACCTGCACAGCCCGGGATGGCTCAGGCAAGAAATTCAGTTTTAAAGTAAATGTAAAAAAACTTATCGAAAGTCTCACCATAGAAGGGCAAAGCTACATTTCTCCGGGAGCATCGGCCACCTACAAGGTAAAGATCCTTCCTGCAAATGCTGACAACAGGAAGCTGTCCTTTAGTGTGACAAATCCGGATGATGGCAGCAAGATAGCCGGAGTGTCCATTAGTTCCTCGGGAAAAGTAACAGTGGCAAAAACCGTTAAGACAGGAACAAGACTTCTGATAACTGCCACTGCCAAAGATAAGGGAAAGGTTGCAGCATCTTTTACCGCAGAGGTTTTGACAAAGACCAGCTCCATAACTATTTCTCCGGAAAAGAAAACCGTAGATCTTTTCCTGGGAATAACAGATAAAGCCAAGGAGTCCTGTAAGAGCAGCATTCAGCTTACTGCCAAGTCGAATAACTACACTGATCTTACATTTACTTCCTCAAATCCCAAGGTGGCAACCTTAAGTGATTATATATTTGATCCTAAGACCGGAACAAATGTTGTCACAGTAAATGCTCATGCAAAAGGCACAACGAATATCACAGCCAAAGCTGTGGATGGCTCCGGTAAGCAGGCCAGCGTAAGAATTGTGGTAAATCAGCTTGTTACAGGCATTACAATTACCGGACAGGACTATGTTGTCATAGGAGGTTCTGCAACTTACAAGGCTGAATGCGAGAATAAAGATGCCAATAATAGAAACATCACCTGGTCTCTTTCGGAGAAAGACAGTGATGTAGTCGTAAATGAAAAGACAGGTCAGCTCACCGCAGGTAAATCTGCAAAGGCGGGAGAATACCATCTTTTGGCTGCAGCCACTGACAATAGCGGCATCGTGGCAGAAAAGATTATTACCGTAACTGACAGAAAAGCCACCGGCGTAACTATCATTACAGATGATCAGTTTTTTAACAGGTCTGTTTATAAGGTAAAGACCAAGGAGGATACCGGAAAGATTATTTCCATGCAGCTATTCGACGTGGATATAGATGGCTATCCCGTTGATGATGAGAGAGATTTCCAGCTATATGCCAGGGTGACGGGAACAGAAGCGGCTTCCGTTAAGTGGAGCAGCAGTAACACAAAGGTTGCCGAGGTAACTGAAACAGGACTTGTAAGGGCGGTATCCAGAGGCAGCACTGTCATTACAGCTGAAGCAAAAGATGGAAGTAAGAAAAAGGATTCCTTTAAGCTCAGCGTAATTACACCTGCATCTGAGATTGAACTGACCACTGCTGACAAGATCCTGGATACTATTGGATATGGCTGTAAGGCCAGAGTAAAGGCAACTTTGGAAGAAACCTACGGTCAGCCCAGTGTCAAAGCCATCGACTGGGACTACGAGATTGTGGCCCTGACCATAAGCGGTTATGAGACCTTTGACAAAGACTTAAGCAATGAGCTCAAGCAAAAGAAAGCCTTCTTCACTTTCTCAAAGGGAGTGGTGACTGCCAATGCCAAGGAAGACTTTAGAAAGTTTGAAGAATCATATCGGCAATACCTCAAAGAAAAGGGCGGCACAGGCTTTGGAGTAGTGGTCTTTGCCAAAACCACAGACGGCACAGGCTACTGCGCCGAGAAGAGCTTTTTGGCAATTGACCCTGTGACTACTATGGAGATGTACACCTATCCTCCGGCACAGGGACAGAGCGTAAAGATAAGCAGTGACATCATAGGTCTTACTGCATACAGTAAAATGGGCACCAGAGCATATATGGGGGCTGAGAAGTGCTATTACAGATATACCATAAAGTGTGATGGCAAATATGCCTTTACTGTAAGCAGCAGCAATCCGGAGATTGCCTCGGCCTATTGCAACACCAGCAACAGCAGTATCTTTTACATCTATCCCAACAAGCAGGGAAAGGTCAACATCAAGATCACTGCCAAGGACGGCTCAGGCAAATCCATGACAATTAAATTCACAGTGGTAGAATAAATTCACAGACCCGTCTGATCCAAACCTCAGGCGGGTCTGTCTTTTGTCTACTCCACAGTTTACATAATGAGGAAATTTCTTTATTATATATGAGATAAAGAAAATAATTCGGAGAAATGTAATGGCTAAGAAATTAAACGGAACCGTAATAGTTACCTACAGATGTAATGCCCGCTGTAACATGTGCAACAGATACAAGGCACCATCTGATCCAAAGGATGAGATATCAATAGAGACCATCAAAAAGCTTCCTGAGATGTATTTTACCAATATTACCGGTGGGGAGCCTTTTATTCGTGAAGATATTAAGGATATTGTCCGCGAACTTCGTAAGAAATCCGACAGAATAGTTATTTCCACCAACGGCTTTTTTACCGACAAGATCATTGATCTGTGCAAGGAATTCCCTGACATCGGAATCAGAATTTCCATCGAGGGTCTTGAGCAGACCAATAATGAGATAAGAGGACTTCCGGATGGCTTTAACAGAGGATATACAACCCTCAAAAAGCTCCGTGAAATGGGAATGAAGGACGTGGGCTTTGGCATGACTGTTCAGGATAGAAATGCTCCTGACCTCTGCGAACTCTACAAGCTGTCAGATGAGCTTGGCATGGAATTTGCCACAGCTTCTCTTCATAACAGCTTCTACTTTGTTGAAGCCAAGAATATTATCCACGACAGGCCCATGGTGGCTGAGCACTTTGAGGAGCTGGTAAATATGCTTCTTAAGTCCAACAGCCCCAAGAAGTGGTTCAGAGCCTACTTTAACCATGGCCTTATTAACTATATCTATGGCCAGAAGAGACTTCTTCCCTGCGATATGAGTTTCGACACCTTCTTTATCGACCCCTACGGAGATGTAATGCCCTGTAACGGAACCAAGGATAAAGAAGTCATGGGTAACCTTAACACCATGAGCTGGGATGAACTCTGGAATTCCGAGGCTGCTGAGAGAGTCAGAAAGGTTGTAAGGCACTGTGACAGAGACTGCTGGATGATCGGCTCTGTTTCTCCTGCCATGCACAAATATATCTGGGTTCCCACCTGGTGGGTAATCCGTCACAAATTCAAGGCTCTCTTCATGAAAAAGCCTTATTCCATGTACGAATTAAAAGTTGTAAGGGACTATCGCGATGGCAAAGTCACCAAGGAGGAGCTGGATAAGTGCTCTACCTGTGATATGTGCGCTGTTGCGAACGATGGGTTAAAGAAATGAACGGCTATCGCAGTATCAGATTTCCCAGAAAAAGAATATTTATAATAGATGAGCTTGCACTTGTGCTGGCTTTCTTTTCTGCGATCTTAATCAGGTACAGGTCTGACGCCAGATACTGGGCCGGCTTTTTCGATGGCCTCTATGTCTCTGTACTGGTGGTGGCAGTGCTGATGCAGGCAATTATTTTTCTTGTCTATGATTCAAGGCGCCCGTCGCTATTTGTGCAGGACAGGGTGCAGGGACTGTTCTACATCATAAAGGGCAGGATGATTCTGCTTATTTTCATAATCCTGTATCTTTATATGACCCAGAAGGGCGTTGATTCTTCGAGATTTGTTATCGGCGCCACTATTATGCTGAATGTTTTCTATGATTATATTCTGAGGAATATCATAAAAAGCCAGTATTTTTCAAGGGTTGGAGAGCTGAAGGAGAAGATCCTTGAATTGTCTTTCCCTTTCCCAAGTGATGAGGAAATCAGGAAAAAGATATCCGAAGGCGATATCTCCAAGGTTCTGATCCATCCCGGAGATGCTGCAGAAGAAGAAATCGAAAGAGTTATTTCCGTGGCAGATGTCATGGGAATCCATCCCTTTGTGGGACTTAAATCCCTTGGCTATGACGTAAGAAGCGGCATTGTCAGGGATATCAGCGACTATGCATCAATTCCGGTTTCAGTCAGGAAGGAACGATTTGATATCTTTGGCGTACACTATGCTGTAGCCAGAGTTGAAGAGGCAGTACTTCATGTAAAGAGACATGTAAAAGAGCTAAAGGGAGAGTATATCTGCTTTTCCAATGTTCATACTCTTGTAATGGCCAGGGAAAATCCTGATTACGCCAGAGTTCTTAATGAGTCAGCTTTTGCTTTTCCGGATGGAGCACCTATTGCACAGCTTCAGCAGAAAAGTGGCATGGAACTGGCTGAGAGAGTGGCGGGCCCGGACTTTATGGAGCACATGTTCAAAGCTTCCACAGACGGCAGCATCACTCACTACTTCTATGGGGCATCCCAGAATACTCTGGATGAACTTAATAAAAAGCTTCTTGAGAAGTACCCGGGCATTGTGATAAAGGGCATGTATTCACCGCCCTTCAGGGAATTAACTCCTGAGGAAGACCAGAGGGATGTGGATATGATAAATGCTTCAGGAGCAGATATCCTGTGGGTTGGCCTTGGGGCACCCAAGCAGGAGAAGTGGATGAATGCTCACAAGGGCCGAATTAACGCAGTCATGATGGGCGTTGGCGCCGGTTTTGATTTCCATGCGGGAACCATTAACAGGGCTCCGCTCTGGATTCAGAAAATTGGCTTTGAATGGCTCTACAGGTTGTTCCAGGATCCCAAGCGTCTCATCAGAAGATACTTTATTACCAATACCAAGTATATGTGGTATCTCATGTTGGCTAAGATTAAAAGACAGTAAGAGGAAGTTTATGCTTAGTTTTTCTAAGAATAATAGAAGTGCAATTGGGGAAGGTATTTACCTTCTCTATTTTGCTATTATGATAGGTGCCAGGGCGCTTGGCCTCTACGAGGGAATGACAGTTTACAACGTTTCTCTGGTGGCAGGAATGCTTTTATTTGGCTGCAAGATGATAGTTACAAAGCATACGATAAAAGAGTATGCTTTAGCGGCATTCTTTTTGCTCATAGCCGGGATCGTCTATCTTCATACCGGCGAAAAGGGACTTTTGGTGTGCTTTACCATGCTCCTTGGAATGAAGGAAGTATCTGTTCAGAAGGTAATAAAGACAGGCATCATTGTGGCAGGAGTGATCATTCTCCTAAAGATATTCACAGGTGCTTTTGCACTTACTTCTGAAGTCTATTATCCCCAGGAGAGAGAAGGGATTGGCATGATGTTCAGACATGCCCTTGGCTATGCGCATCCCAATACTCTTCATATGAATGTTCTGATGCTTACAATGCTGGTTCTGTATTATGTTACTTCCGGCCTTGTTAAAGATAAAAGCAGAGATTCTTATATAAAGCTTATTCTATGCTCGGGACTGATGTTTTTCTTTAATCTCTATGTTTTTCAGTATTCCGGCAGCAGGACCGGTATTTTGGCAGGGACAGTTTTTATTGTCATCAATTTCTGGTTTTTCTTAAGAAGTAAGCCCGGGATTTTTGAAAAATGCGTCTGCTATCTGGCTTTTCCGGCAGTGTGTTTTATTGCTATAGTTGTGCCCTTTATCCTGCCGGAAAAAATATTTGATTTTATTGACAAGACTATATTTACCACGAGGCTTACAATAGCCAGATATTTCTGGGCTCACAACTGCGTATCTCTTTGGGGAATCAGACTTGTAAACGAAGATGAATACTACAGCTCATACGGCCTTGATATGGCTCAGCTTTACCTCTTTTTGCAGCTTGGCATAATCGCTTTTATTGTGATGGCAGCTCTTACCATGTGGTTTGTCTATTATTGCCTCAAAAAGAACAGACTTCAGGAACTGGCAGTGCTTTTAGGAATGCTTTGCCTTGGCATTTGGGAGCCCCTTTTGTACAACCTGGGCTATAAAAACTTTGTCTATGTCTTTATGGGAGTGGCTATCTACGAGGCTCTTGGAGATGTTAAAGAAGATTACTGTCTGTTTACCCGGGATAATTGGATTAACAGAATACAGGCCATTACGGTGATGAAGGGCATTGCCTTTGGAGTGCTTTCCGGAGTTTTTGCCATGATGATTTTCCTTCTTGCTACTGCAAGACCATCAGCTTTTTATGGAAGCAGAGAACTGGACGAGTCAGGAAGAAGCCTTGGAATGCAGGGAGAGTATTATACTCAGGAAGAGATACTTTCTTTTGAGGCTGCCGGGGATATCGTCGTGGGCTATACAGATTCTTCCATGCCTATGTACAGGTATGATGAAGTTATTGCTTTGGGAGAATACCACAAAAGAGCCATGAGCGTGGCTGTATTTGTCGGAATCCCGGTTTCTGCCATGGGAATGGCACTCCTTCACAGGAAAAAACCCTTGTGATATACTATTGTGGACTAAAATTTAGAACTTTGGATGGTGAACAAAAATGAATCGTAAATACAAGGTACTTCAGACATATGCGCTACTGGCTATAGACATGGTGTGTTTAGTCATCTCATATGTTTTCTTTTCATGGCTCAGATACAACAATAATAATGATTGGGGAGATAAGACACTGCATTATATGGTATGTGTCATTTTTCTCCTTTTTTCTGTTGGCTACGCCTTTTTGGCTGACTGGAACAGGGACTTTATTATTAGAGGCTATGCTGTAGAATTCTTATCAGTTGTCAAGTTTATGGCGGTCATGATACTGGCATCGCTTTCTTTGGTGTACTTCCTTAATTGGGCCAATATTTTATCCCGTTTTGTTATTCTGAATTTTATCTGGGGAAATATTCTTCTTACCTACATAGCACGAATTATCTTCAAAAAGTTTTTCAAGAATTACATTTCCAGCGATCTCAATGCTGTGAAGGTTGTTGTTGTGGCTGAGGAAGACCTTGTGGAAGATACGGTGAAAAAGCTCATAAAGAACGGAATGGACCTTGGCTACAAGGTTGTTCGTGCCTACAGTGTGGGAGAAAATAAAGAGCACCAAGGAATATGGGACGTGGATGGTGTTCATGTCCACAAGGGCATTAACAATCTTACAGGTAGACTTATAACCGATCCCTTCGATGAAGTTTTTATCAATACTCCTAATATACCTCAGGGCGATATGGAGGATATAATTCTTGGATTTGAGGAGATGGGAGTTACAACCCACTTCAACCTGGAACTTCCGGGAGTTGGTAAGGCTGTCACTGAGGTTGGAGATTTCCTGGACTACTCTGTTATTACTTACTCAATGTTCAGAAGCAGTTACAAGAGACTGTTTATCAAGCGTATCTTTGATATCATAGGCGGATTTGTAGGACTTATCCTCACAGGTATTATTACTCTTTTCCTGGCTCCTGCCATTAAGCTGGATTCACCGGGACCTGTATTTTTCTCTCAGATCCGTATAGGGAAGAACGGAAGACGTTTTAAGATCTACAAGTTCAGATCCATGTATATAGACGCTGAAGAGCGAAAGAAAGAGCTTGAGGCCCAGAATGAGATGAAGGGTCTCATGTTTAAGATGGAGAACGACCCAAGAGTAACCAAGGTTGGTAACTTTATCAGAAAGACCAGTCTGGATGAGTTCCCTCAGTTCTGGAATGTACTTAAGGGAGATATGAGTCTTGTGGGAACAAGACCACCGACAGAGGCAGAGTTCCAGCAGTACAACGAGCATTACAGAAGACGTCTTTCCATGACCCCGGGACTTACAGGACTGTGGCAGATCAGCGGAAGAAGCGATATAGAGGACTTTGATGAGGTTGTAAAGCTTGACCTTAAATATATAGATAACTGGAGTCTTATGGAGGATTTCAAGATCCTTGCCAAGACTGTGGGCGTTGTGCTTTTTGATAAAGGCACAAAATAAACTATAAGAGGATTATTATGCTTGCAAAGAATATAGATTTAACCGGGAAAAGAGTACTGGTTACAGGTGCAGCAGGATTTATAGGTTCCAATCTGTGCCTTAATCTTTTACAGAAATACGAGGATATTCAGATTGTCGGTATCGATAATATGAACGATTACTATGATGTGAATATCAAGGAGGACAGACTTAAGAAACTGCAGGCACTGTCCCCTGATGCTTCCGGTAAAGAAAGATTTTCTCTGGTAAGAGACAGTATTTCAGACAGAGCTGTTATAGACAAGCTCTTTTCTGATTTTAAGCCGGAGGTTGTGGTAAATCTGGCAGCTCAGGCAGGGGTTAGATATTCAATTGATAACCCGGATGCTTACATAGAATCCAATATGATAGGCTTCTACAATATTCTTGAGGCCTGCAGACATTCCTATGATGGTGCATCTTCAGATGGCTACCATGGAGTAGAGCATCTGGTATATGCTTCAAGCTCCAGTGTTTATGGAGCCAACAAGAAGATCCCGTACAGTACCGATGACAAGGTTGATAATCCTGTTTCTTTATATGCAGCCACCAAGAGATCCAATGAGCTTATGGCGCACGCCTATTCCAAGCTCTACGGAATTCCCTGTACAGGCCTTAGATTTTTTACCGTATACGGACCTGCCGGAAGACCGGATATGGCATACTTTGGTTTTACCAACAAGCTGGTTAAGGGAGAGACCATCAGAATCTTTAACTACGGCAATTGTAAGAGAGACTTTACCTATGTTGATGATATAGTTGAAGGAATCATCAATGTTATGCAGAAGTCCCCTGACGAGGATCAGGAGCATGTAAAGGCTAAGATCTACAATATTGGAAATAACGATCCCGTAAATCTTCTGGATTTCGTGGATATTTTGCAGCAAGAACTCATAGACGTAGGAGTGCTTCCTGCAGATTATGACTTTGAGTCCCACAAGGAGCTGGTTCCCATGCAGCCCGGTGATGTAGAGATCACCTATGCAGATGTAACACCTCTTGTAAACGATTTTGGCTTTAAGCCTGCCACTCCTTTAAGGGATGGACTTAGATCCTTTGCAAGATGGTATAAAGAGTATTACGGAAAGAATAATTAAAATGGCATTGAAACAGGAAAAATATGACAGAATAATAATCGGAGCCGGTCTATATGGACTGTATTCCGCTTTATATTGTGGCCAGAGGGGATTGTCTGTGCTGGTGCTTGAGATGGAACCGGATTCTTTTTCCAGAGCCACCTACATAAACCAGGCCAGAGTTCATATGGGCTATCACTATCCCAGAAGCCTTTCCACGGCCATGAAGTCTGCAGGGTATTTCAAGCGATTTGTTGATGACTTCGGATTCTGTATTCACAGTAAGTTCGATCAGGTCTACGCCACTTCCGAGAATTTCAGCTGGACCAACGCGGCTCAGTTTATAGAGTTTTGCAGAGCAGCCGGAATCAGATGCGATGAGGTACCGGTGGCAAGATGGTTCCAGAACAAGATGTGTGACGGAGCCTTTCTTACGGAAGAATATACCTACGATGCTCATATCCTCAGGGACTACTTCCTGACGGAGATTGAGAAGCTATCCAATGTCACCATCAGATTTAGTGCAAGGATTCAGAGCATAGAGAGGGACGGCGATGTATATAAGGTTGCGGTAGGCGACAACAAATCCGCCGAAGCAGCAGATACCTGCTATGTATCCGACTTTGTCCTTAATTCCACTTATGCTTCTGTTAATCAGATATTGAAGATGGCTTTTCCACAGGAGACCTTTAATATCAAATATGAGCTCTGTGAGATAATTCTCTGTGATGTGGATGATACCCTGAAGGGAACAGGACTTACAGTAATGGACGGGCCATTTTTCTCAATAATGCCCTTTGGTCTCACGGGAAAGCATTCCCTTACTTCCGTTACCTTTACGCCCCATGTCACCAGTTATGATGAGCTTCCGACCTTTAAGTGTCAGAACAGTGTAGAAGGAAAGGGCTTTGGCTGTTCACCTCTTAGGCTGGGCAACTGTAACAGATGCCCCAACAAGCCGGAGAGCGCCTGGGATTATATGAGTCATCTGGCTCACAAATATATGAAGCCTGAGTATGGTTTTTACTACAGGGAATCTCTTTTCTCCATGAAGCCTATCTTAAAGAGCTCCGAGATTGATGATTCCAGACCGACAGCCATCAGGGTTCACTCACAGGAACCCACCTTTATAAGCGTATTATCTGGCAAGATCAACACTGTATATGATCTTGATGAATATCTGATAAAGTGAGATTGAAAATGGAAAATAAATTTGTTTCTTTAGTAGTATATCTGCACAATGAAGAGAAGAACGTGGTACAGTTTATGGACTCTGTTGTTCCCTGCATTCATGAGCTTTTCAGCAAATATGAGATTATTTGCGTGGACGATGCCTGCAGCGATGGCACCGTGGAGAAGATCAGGGATTATACCTATGAGAAAAAGCTTGAGGGAATAGTATCCGTGATCCACATGGGCTTTTATCAGGGAATCGAGCCATCCATGAATGCCGGAAGAGACATAGCTATAGGTGACCTGGTTTACGAGTTTGACCATATCATAGTTGATTATCCCAAGACCCTGATCGCTGATGTTTATAACGAGATGGTGAAGGGCTTTGATATTGTGGCTGCTTCCTGCAAGAGAAGCGGTAGAGTTACTTCCAAAATCTTCTATGGACTCTTCAACAAGTTCAGCAAGTCTTTTGCCAAGATAGGACCTGAGACCTTCAGAATTGTCAGCAGGCGTGCCATTAACAGAATCAAGACTATAGGAACTCATATTCCTTACAGAAAGGCTGTCTATGCCAACTGCGGACTCAATATGAATACCCTCTATTACAAGGCTGAGCATGATCCCAACGGAAATAACAGCAAGGCAAGCTTTGGCGAAAGAGGAGAGCTGGCGCTGGATTCCTTTATCTATTTCACAAATATCATGGAGAGAATCTCTGCAGTAATAAGCGGAGGATTCCTTATGATCTCACTGTTTTGCCTTATCTATTCATTGGTGGATCACTTCACAGGCAAGAATATCGCAGCGGGCTGGCCGTCACTTATGAGTTTCATGTCCCTGGGATTCTTCGGACTGTTCGCTCTTTTGACAATTGTTCTTAAGTATCTGGCAGTTCTGCTTAATCTGGTATTCAGACAGCAGAGATATATGGTGGCAGATATCGAGAAGATTGTTGGAAAGTAATTTTTTTAATTTGGAAAAAGAGGTTAGAAAATGACATTAAACGTTTTGTTTCCCGTTCTCAACGAGCATTTGAGACTGGAAAAGGGAATAGACAGATGCGCAGAATACATGAGGCAGAATATATCTGTTCCCTATAAACTTACAATTATAGATAACGGCTCCGATGACGACACTCCGGAGATCGCAAGGCGCCTCGAAGAAAAATATGACGAGGTGGAATATGTCAGAATCGAGGAGAGGGGCGTAGGAATTGCCTTTAAGACAGGTGTTCTTCGCACGGATGCTGACATTGTCGGATATATGGATATAGACCTTTCCACAGATCTTAAGTACCTTAAGAAGACCATTGAGATGTTTGAGAAAAATCCTAGACTTCAGTATGTCAACGGTTCAAGGTTCAGCAAGGACTCCACTACCAAGGGAAGAAAGTGGTACAGAAAGATCACTTCAGCAGGGCTTATCATCATTCTCAAGACTCTGCTTCACATGAAGTCCTCCGATGCTCTCTGCGGATTCACCTTCCTTAGAAGTGACGTGGCTAAGAAGCTGGTTAAGCAGTGCAGCGACGACAAGGGCTGGTTCTACACCGTGGAGCTCTTATTAAGAGCTGAGAGAACCGGAGTTAATATCTGTGATATGCCCATTGAGTGGGTTGAAGATTACGACACTACTGTAAATGTTCCAAAGACCATTAAGAACTATATAATTCAGATATTTAAGCTCAGAAGGGCCTTTGCCCATGAAAGACACTATGCCAGAATTGAGAAGTGATCAGGAGAGGATTTGGACATGTTAAAGAGAATTGATCTTACAAGAGATTATAAAAAACATGAGCAGGAATACCTTGATGCCATCAAGGCATGCTGCGAGGAGACAGCTTTTTCCGGCGGAAAATATGCGGATAAGTTTGACAGGGAGTTTGCAGAGTTTCTTGGCGTTAAATATGTACAGGGACTTAATAACGGAACATCTGCTCTTCACTGTGCTCTGGCAGCCCTTGGAGTAGGCGAGGGAGATGAGGTCATTGTCCCAGCCAACACCTATATCGCATCAGCCTGGGGCGTAACTTATACTGGTGCCAAGCCTGTTTTTGTAGACTGTACAGCTGATACCTGGGAAATTGATCCAGAGAGAATAGAAGAGAAGATCACAGACAGAACCAAGGCTATTGTAGGAGTTCATCTCTATGGGCAGCCTTTTGATTTTCCTGCAGTTAAGAAGATCGCTGATAAATATAATCTCTTTATAGTTGAGGACTGCGCTCAGGCTCATGGCGCCAAAGTTGAGGGTAAAATGGTAGGAAGCCTTGGAGATATAGGATGCTTTAGCTTCTATCCCGGAAAGAACCTCTATGCTTTTGGTGAGGGCGGAGCAGTGTCCACCAATAACGAAGAGTATGATCACTACATGAATGTTATGAAGAATCAGGGCTGCGAAGTCCGCTATTATCACAAGATGATCGGATACAACTATCGTCTTGAGGGAATCCAGGGCGCTGTTTTATCTGTGTCTCTTAAGTATCTTCCTGAGTGGACTGAGAGAAGAAGACAGATCGGACGCCGCTATATGGCAGAAATTACCAATCCGATATTTACATTGCAGGCACATCCTGATAATACAGATCCTGTTTTCCACCTCTTTGAAGTTATGGTGGAGGGTGACCCTGAGAAATTCCTTGAGTATATGAAGGATAAGGGTATCGAGTGCAATCGTCACTATCCTGTTCCATGCCATCTCCAGGAGGCTTATGCTGATCTTGGCTACAAGAAGGGAGACTGCCCTAATGCAGAGAAGCTGGCTGAACACTGTGCAACTTTGCCTCTTTTCCCTGAGATGACCGATGAGGAAGTTAAGCTGGTAATTGATGCTGTAAACGCATATTGATGTGATGGAGATAGATAAATCTAATGTTTAGTTACAGGTTGCCTGAATGGACAAAGAGAATTAATACTAAAGCCCTAAGTCTTTTTATGACAGGGCTTTATGTTGTTACAGTACTTCCTTTGCTGGTTCTTGGGCATTTTAACTGGCCTTCTGCGGACGATATGTCTCTGGCTCTTCAGACACACGTTGTCTATGAGGAGACCGGAAGCGTTTTGGGGGCTTTTTTTAAGGCCTTTGAAGTGGGCATAGATGAGTATCTCCACTGGATGGGCTACTATTTCTCAAACGTGGTCTTTTGTTACAGCCCACACATTTTTGGTGAAAAATGGCATTTTCTCGTGGGCTATGTGATGATAGGAATCCTGACTCTGGGTGTTTGCTATTTCTTTGATGCTCTTTTTGTTAAGGGGCTTAAAGGGGACAGACATCTTGCCAATGCATTGGCTATGCTGGTCCTTACGGTAACAGTTCAGAGTATGGAACCCGGAATGACCAGGGTTGAGGCCTTTTACTGGTACAGCGGTGCTATCAATTATATGTTCATGTTTGGAATGGGAATGTTCTGGCTGGGACTTATGATTCGCTGCGTATTTGATGAAAAGAAAAAGTCCAGGATCGGTAAATTCATTTTTGCCATATTTTGGGGCTTTTGGCTCGGGGGCGCCAACTACATGACGGCTCTTGAGATAGCAATTTGCTCATTCCTTATCATTGTTATCTGTGTGATGGTCAGGATTGGAAAATTTGAACTCGAAGGAGTGAATCAGGAACAGAGGAAATCTTTTGGGATTTTGTGGATCCCGGCAGCAGTTAATCTTGTGGGATTTATGTTTTCCTGCTTTTCTCCGGGCAACGCCACCAGAGAAGCTCAGGTACAGGGCGTTGGCGCCATCAAGGCCATCTTTATGTCATTTTATTACACCTATGACATGTGTATGACTGATTTTACCAGATGGGAAGTGCTGGTATGCTTTGTGCTTATGATACCTATAAGCTATAAGCTCTCCAGGAGCATTAACCACAGGTTCAACCATCCCTTTATCTTTGCGGTATTTGCATATGGTATGGTTTCTTCAAACATAGTTCCGCCAATTTATGCTATAGGAAATCTTGAGGCGGGAAGACTAAGATCCATTATCTGGGCGGAATATGTGGTTATGATGGCTCTGACCATCTTTTATTTCACGGCCTGGTTCAGACAGAATATTCAGGAAAAAGACTCTGTAGCAGATAAGTTCTCTGCAGGAGCGTCCATGGCAATTGTCACCTGTCTGCTGTTTCTTCTGTTTGGGTCTGCACTTTGTGTTCATGTTGACCCTCACTACTACTCAGGAAGTTCTGCAGTTTACGATATTGCCACCGGAAACGCCATGAATTACCTTAAGGAAAATCA
>JAEEGF010877201.1_pt1 | contig 24319 bp, 28 predicted proteins | sample 9134171 | NCBI WGS metagenome assembly JAEEGF01 (sample SAMN16246542, study PRJNA631951) | gut metagenome | biome: gut microbiome; feature: rumen; material: AP-attached | host: Bos | place: Iran: Karaj | collected 2018-10
TCTTTCCACCAAAAGCCTGAATTACCTTAAAGCGTTCTTCACTTACCTGATCCTGGATATATACTCTGAATGAATATCCCTTTGATGCAGCTATTGCTGCAAGGCCGATTCCTGTATTACCACTTGTTGTTTCTACTACTGTGTCACCTGGCTTTAATATGCCCTTTGCTTCAGCATCTTCTATCATTGCAAGGGCTATTCTGTCCTTTACGCTCTGATTTGGATTAAAATACTCTAATTTTCCAATGATATTTGACTTAACACCAAACTTTTTTTCATATCCGTTCAGCTTAAGAAGCGGTGTTCTTCCTACTAATTCTGCAATTGACTGATTAATTTTTCCCATATTTTTATCCTCACTATTCTCCGTCAACCTCTGGCTTTCCAGTCAGTCAATCCATATTTTTTTATTATAAATCCTTATTTTGACCAATTAAATCTTATAATCGTCTGCAAGCTCCATCATGCCGTATTCCATGAGTATTTCTTCAAGTCTCTCCTGTGTCATCGGTTTTGGAATTACAAAATCCTGATTTTCAATGACTGCCTGAGCGAGATTTCTATATTCCTGAGCCTGATTTGATTCCGGACTATATTCTATTACTGTCTTTTTATGGATTTCTGCATGCTGTACAATATTATCTCTTGGAACAAAATATAGAAGCTTTGTTCCGAGTTCCTTTGCAAATGCACGAAGAAGATCTAGTTCTCTATCTACATTTCTTGAGTTACAGATGATGCCGCCAAGTCTTACTCCACCTGTTTTTGCATACCTCTGTATACCCTTTGATATGTTATTTGCAGCGTAAAGAGCCATCATCTCTCCGCTTGCTACAATATATATTTCCTTTGCCTTGCCTTCGCGAATAGGCATTGCAAAGCCTCCACAAACTACATCTCCTAATACATCATAGAATACGTAATCAAGATCATCTGTGTATGCGCCAAGGTTTTCAAGCATATTTATTGATGTGATGATTCCACGGCCGGCGCAGCCAACACCTGGTTCTGGTCCGCCTGATTCTACGCACTTTGTTCCACCAAAGCCAGTCTTTAAGATGCGGTCTAGTTCTATATCTTCACCTTCATCCCTGATTGTATCAAGTACGGTCTTCTGTGCTAAGCCTCCAAGCAATAGTCTTGTTGAGTCAGCCTTTGGGTCACATCCTACGACCATTACCTTCTTTCCATGCTCACAAAGTCCTGCAGTAAGGTTCTGAGTTGTTGTAGACTTTCCTATACCTCCTTTTCCATAAATCGCAATCTGTCTCAGTTCTCCCATTTTTTATTCCTTTCTATTCAAACAGCTTTTGTATTTTTATATATTTGATTAATTGATCTATTGATTTTTCTATTATTCCTGGAATCTCAAAGCTTTCAATTCCTGCACCTAAGGCCGCTGCCCTTGCTCCATCACCAATTCGGCTAACTAGCAGATAGTCACAATCCTTTAATTTTTCAATATTATCCTTTAGCTTATCTTCATCGTGATTTCCCATTTCGCATACGGGCTCTAGTTCTCTTTTTTCTATTAACTCGGCATTATTTTCTCGCACTTTGTATATGTAAAAGGTTTTTGCTCTGCCAAAATGATTGTTCACCACTATGCCATCGCTTGATGCTACTGCAATTTTTACTTCTTCATCAGCCATGTGAAAATGTCTCCTTCACATTTAATCTTCTTTGATAAATCTGATCTCCGAATTCTGATTTTCCTGGTACTCCAACTGCATCTGCTCTGCAATGATGGCAATGTCTAAATACCTCTATATATTTTGATGCTTTTATTCTTGCAGAATCTATTTCTGCACATACAGGCGCTTTTACATTTTTTAATTCGTGTTGCGGAATTAGTGGAATTATGTTATAGATTCTTGCTCCTGCTTCTTTAACGGTTCTTGCTATTTCTTCTATATGATTCCCATTAATTTCTGGTACAAGCACTGTATTTACTTTCACTGTAATTCCTGCCGATGCGATCTTTCTGATACCTTCTATCTGGTTCTTTATTAATATTTTTGCACCTTCAACACCTTCTATTTTTTTTCCGTGATAAATTATGTATGCATTGAGCTTTTCCTCTATTACCGGGTCTACTGCATTTACGGTTACTGTCAGGGAATCAACGCCTACATCGATGACCTCCTGTGCTTTTTCGCTTAATAGCAGCCCGTTTGTGCTCATGCACTTAATTAAGTTCGGGAATTTTTCTTTTACTATCCTAAATGTATTTAATGCTGTGTCTGTTGCTAGTGTATCTCCTGGTCCAGCAATACCTGCTACTTTTATATCAGGACATATTTCAAGTGCCTTCTTAAGTATTTCCTCACATTCTTCTGGTTTTAATACCTTTGAGGTTACACCCGGGCGATCCTCAACATCATTTATTGTTCGGTCACAAAATCTACATGCAATATTACATCCAGGACTAACTGGCAGATGAATGCGTCCTGCATTATTCTTTTGTCCACCAAAGCAAGGATGTGAGTTCTGTAAATCCTTGTATGTATTGCTCATGTGACACCTTCTTTCTATATATTATTACTATCATTGTGAATCAAACCTTTTTACGTTTTTCAGCTTACTATTTATAGTCTTACCTTTTCCGTTTTATCGATCTGAATCACTTTTCCATCCTGAATTATTAGTGTGATATTGCCATACTTTACTTCTTTAATTAATTCATTAACCAATTCTTTCCATTTATCCTCATTATTTACTGGATAATCTTTTGCCATAGTCAATGCCTCCTTATGCATTGAATAAAGGTGTTGACAAATATCTATCTCCTGAATCAGGAAGCAATGCAACAATAACCTTTCCCTTATTTTCTGGTCTCTTGGCAAGTATTTCTGCTGCCTTTAATGCTGCTCCTGATGAAATTCCTACAAGAATTCCCTCTGATGTTGCAAAGGCCTTTCCTTCTGCAAATGCATCCTCATTTTCAATAGCGATTACTTCATCATATACCTTTGTGTCAAGTACTTCTGGTACAAAGCCTGCTCCGATTCCCTGAATCTTGTGGGCGCCAGGTTTCCCTGTTGAAAGCACTGCACTTGTAGCTGGCTCTACGGCTACAACCTTTACATTTGGATTCTGCTCCTTTAAATACTGTCCAACACCTGTAATTGTTCCGCCTGTTCCTACACCTGCTATAAAAATGTCTACTTTTCCATCTGTCTGCTTCCAGATCTCTGGACCGGTTGTTTCTCTATGTACCTTAGGGTTTGCTGGATTGATGAACTGTCCTAATATTACTGATCCTTCTATTTCCTTGCTAAGCTCTTCTGCCTTCGCAATTGCTCCCTTCATTCCCTTTGCTCCCTCTGTGAGGACAAGCTCTGCACCATATGCTTTAAGAAGATTTCTTCTTTCTACGCTCATTGTCTCTGGTAAGGTAAGAATTGCCTTATAGCCCTTTGCTGTTGCTACTGCTGCAAGTCCGATTCCTGTGTTACCACTTGTTGGCTCTATGATTGTTGCTCCTGGCTTTAATAATCCCTTCTCCTCTGCATCCTCGATCATTGCGAGTGCGATACGGTCCTTAACTGAACCTGCTGGATTTAAGTACTCAAGCTTTGCAAGTACTGTCGCCTCTGTGATTTCTCTCTTCTTTGAGTAACCATTTAACTGTAATAATGGTGTTCCTCCAATAAGTTCTAATGCGCTCTGTTTAATTTCACTCATATACTTTCCTCCTCATTTTTTAATACTAGTTATTTTTAGTTGGCTGTTATTGATTTATTTTTCTCAACTGGATTGGTAATATCCTATCATATTAGTAGGTTTTTGAAAAGTTCAGAGAATCAATCATCAGTGATAACTTTTTCTAATCACTGATTTGATTTAGCTTTTATCTGTCCTTCAATTAACCTTGAAATTCCGCCATTTTCACGAACAAATGTATATACCCGATTACTGTAATCCATAACCTTCTGATCATGCGATGCGATAATAACTAAATTTCCCTTCTGTGCATAATATGATAAAAATGAAAGAATTATTTCTCCTGTTTTATTATCTAATCCCGTCGTTGGTTCATCAAAAACAATTACCTCCGGATCCATTATCAGCGCCCTTGCTATGGAGGCACGCTTCAATTCTCCTCCTGACAATTCATATGAAAATCTATCCCTCATTTCTTTTATTTTTAATGCTTCTAATAATTCAACCGCCTTTTTTTCGTGCTTTTCCTCTATTTTTCCTGTTTCCATATACGGAAACAAAAGATTTTCAAGGATGCTGTATTCCTTTAGGAAAACGTTGCTTTGCGGAACATAGCTGATGGTATTCCTATGAAGCTTTGATAATTGGAGGTCGTTTAATTTATATAGGTCTTTATCCTGCCAGATAACTTCACCGGATTCAGGTTTAAGTATCCCTGCCAGGCAAGCTAGCATGGTGCTTTTTCCGCTGCCTGACTCTCCCATTATTGCTACATAATCCCCCTCTTCAAACTTTAGATTTACATCCTTTAATATGATTTTTTGATTATTTTTATAGGACATATTCAGGTTTTTTGCTTCTAAGATATTTTTCATTCAGCCTCCCTTCGAAGCGCTAAATACGGTTGCATGCTGCATATGCGAATAATAGGATAGAGGGCTGCTATAGATACTATTAATATAACTATTATTAAATACAAGGCAAACAGACTGATAGTCTCCATCAAATTTGGTCCTAAATACGGCATCTCTAACAACCTTCCTATATAAGATCCAAACGGGATGATAACTATTATTCCTATTATTCCTCCTATTAAAACTGCGCAGATACTGTCCTCTATAAATTCTATTAAGAGCATTTTTACTGCTCCTCGTTTTGAACTTCCTGTAATTCTATAAAGTGCGATTTCTCTTTTTCTTTGATTCATGGATATGTTTATGATCAAGAACAATAAGATAAATAATATTAACGCAGTGGCTTTTACTAGAATATTAACTATATTTTTTATGTCTTTAAGGTGATTTTCCATTGAGACTGTAAGTTCCCTTGGATAAACCACCTCAAATTCATCTCCTATTAATAGATGGCTCTGTTTTAACACGTCTGATAGGCTGCTCTCCGGTTTTAAATTTATATAGACCGTGGATATGATATCATTATCTTTTTGAGTCTGTGTAAAAAACACTCCCTTTTCCTCAGCTTTTTTTACTATTTTTTCTTCTGCATCAAAGTAAAAATATACTGAGTTATCAAGGCTACTTCCGGTTTTTGTCATCTGAGCTGCAACCGAAAACTTTTCTCCGAACAGTTCTATGGTTTTATCTTCTAATACAGCAACATTGTATCCTACTACTACAGAATTCTCATTCAGTGATTTACCATATTCCTTCATGATCCATGGCTGAACTAGAAAATCTGTTTTTGGATCAAAAAATACTATTTCGACCTCACTAGAACAGCAGTCTGCTGATAATGATTTCAAATAACACTGCGTAGTTATTTCTGATATTCCTTCTAGCTCTTTTAGTTTTTCATAAACCTCTCTGCCAAAATAGAAATTGCTTCTTTGTCCTTCTATCAATAAATTCTCTGCGTTTTCCTTCGATCCTTTTGGTACTATCATAAGGTCTGCGCCAAGGCGTCTTTCTAGATTCTTAACGCCCTTATTCATGCTCGTATTGATTACACTTTCTCCAAAAAGAAGAAGCATCAAGACCATGATTATAATTATCAAAAATATATTCTTTTTTAGATTCCTCTTGGTTTTTTGAAGAAAGTATTGTTTTGTCATTACTGCTCCTTACCTTTTCTAGATAAATAAATTATATTCACTATTGCTGCTATCACGATAAATGCAGCTCCCACAATAAGAGCTGGCAAGGTGCGTACATGGCAGTCCATGCTCTTCATTTTGCAAATGCCTGTTAATTTAAGCGGCAGTGCTAATACAAGTACAGCATTTAATAGCTGTGATACGCTATAGCCTATTCTGATTTTCGCATCCTTCGTAAAGAGGCTAAGCAGGCCAAGTGCTGCTATGACAGCTCCGACTCCTATTTCAGCCTGCTTAGTATAATAGCAGGACATTCTCATTTCTGCGCTGTCACATACTCGAAACAACACAGTTGGTGTTAAGATGATAAATGCTCCTAATAAGATAAATACGATTGAACTAATTACACGGTTTTTCATTTTTAATTTTCCTCTCCTATCATAAGTAATACTCTATTTCGTCGATCTTTCCGCCGAGATTTAAAACTTCAAGAATTTTGGTTCGATACTCTTGAAAGGTATCCTGCGCTCTTGCGCGTGGTCTTGGCAGATTGATATCTATAACTGCCTCCACCTTCGATGGTCTTGCTGACATTACTACTACCCTATCTGACATATATATGGCTTCATCTACGTCATGAGTTACCATGACCATTGTCATATTATGCTTTTTCCATAGTTCTAAGATTTCATCCTGCATGTTCATTCTTGTGAAGGCATCTAATGCTCCTAGTGGTTCATCTAAGAGAAGAACTGATGGATGTCCTACAAGCGCTCTAGCTAAAGATGCTCTTTGCTGCATGCCACCTGATAACTGATGTGGATATGATTTTTCAAAGCCCTCTAGGCCCACTAATTTTATAAACTCATCTACGTCCTTTTTTTGTTCCTTATACTTTCCTCTTGCCTTAAGGCCAAATGCTATGTTTTTTTCTACTGTAAGCCACGAGAAAAGATTTGACCCCTGAAATGCAAAGCCTCTATCACTTCCTGGCTTTGTTATTTTTTTATCATCTAGATACAATTCTCCTGAGGTCGGAACGTCGAGGCCTCCTATGATTCTGAGCAAAGTTGATTTACCACAGCCTGATGGTCCTATCAGGCTTACAAACGAGCCCGCCTTTATATCCAGTGAAAATCCATTTAAGGCTACTATGTCCTCCTGTCTTGGATCTACATTGGGAAACTGCTTATATACCTTATTTATTCTGATTTCTCCTACCATTTTATTACTCCCTTCTGCCATACAAGTACCTTATCTCTGACTTTGAATAGTAACGTAAGAAGTAATGAACAAATGGCTGCTATTATGATCAAGCCTGCGTATACTCCATCATATAACATAACTGATTTCTGCCAGTTTATATACCATCCGATTCCACTAGAATTTCCATTCATCTCAACTGCCATTAAAGTTGCAAAGGATGATACCGTTCCATAAAATACTCCTAGAAAAATGCTCGGCATTGCTGCCGGTATTGCGACATGTAGTATCTGGTACCCGGTTGAGGCTCCTAGTGTCTTTGCTACTTCAAAATTGACATTGTTTACACTTTGTATTCCGCTACTTGTCATTAGCGTTACCGGAAACCATACCGCAAATGCTATCAAAAATACATTAGCACTATGTGTTGTCGGAAAGGTGGATAATGCGAGTGGTATCCAGGCCGTTGTCGGAATAGGTCCGATTACCTTTGTTACCGGGTTTATCCAATATCCTACTTTTTTGAAGTAGCCTAGCATTAGTCCAGTGAAAAATCCTACAGTTCCTCCCCACAAAAAACCTTGAACTAAAAGCTTTAATGAGTCAAATACATTACTTAATAAAAAAAGCCTTTCTTCCACAATTAATCCAAAAATTCGGTCTAGTGATGGGAAATATAGTGTTGGAAGTAGTGTGGTCTTTGTTGTTACATAGTTAAGGAGTAATAAGAATAGTATTAATCCTGTTAAAAATGGAGCTTTATCATAAATCCTGATTCTTATGTTTTTTATAAATAGTCCTAAAATAAGTTCTATTAAAATGACTATTCCTATTGCTATTACCACATATAAATAATATGGATGCTCCATTTTCTTTTGCTTTCCATTATCTTTTACAAAGTAATAGACAAAAAACGATAAAAGGATAGCTAAAAAAGGTAATATGAATTTTATATAACCTATTATCTTCTTTTTCATAAAAACGCCTTTCGATACTTCTAGTTTATTTCTACAAATTTACCGCTTTCATATTTATATGAATCTGGTACACCTTCAAATACTGTGAATGCACTTCCTACAAATACATTTGGGTCTGATGCCTTCAGTTCTCCGATTCTAATCAGCTCACTTCCTGCATTATAAATGGTCTGTGATGCTGCTTTTACTGATGGTGAATAGTTATATGAGTCAAGTAGTTTTGCATTTATTTCTAAATCTCCTGAGCACTGATTATTATCGATCTGGATTTTTGCTGCTTCTTCTGGATTTGCCTGTACAAAAGCACTTGCTTTTAAGATCGCTCTTGTGTAAGCGCCTGCTGCTGCCGGATTCTTCTCTGCAAGATCTTTTGTTACAAAGGACATGCAGCAATACTCATTTTTAAACTTCTCATCCGTACTAAGGTCTAAAATTGCTTTAAAGCCATATTCCTGCTCGGCATTATAAGCAACCGGATCGTGCAGTGCTACTACATCTACCGCTCCATTTTCCAGCGCAAGTGGTAAATCTGTTAATCCATATACTACCCACTCTACTTCAAGATTGTCTGTTGATACACCGATTCCCTCATCGAATAAAGCTCTCTTTAGTGCAACTACTGATGAATCACCGAGAGATGGTACGCCTATTTTCTTTCCTTTTAGGTCTGCTACAGATTCAATTCCCGAATCCTTCTTTGTATATACTCTTGTACATCCTGTATGCATTCCTGCTGTGAATGTAATTTCAAGTCCGTTGTCGATCTGTGGAATCATTGCTCCTGCTAACTGCGTTGATGCATCTATTTTTTTTGATGCAACAAGGTCTGCTATGTTTCCCATATCAATTTCTTCTACTCTCCAGCTTACTCCCGCTGCCGCAAACTCTTCTTCAAAATATCCGTTATCAATCGCTATATGAAGTGGTGCGAGACATAGAGAGCCATTTGCCGTTCCGATGACAATATCCACATCCTCATCTGTTTTTTCTGCCTCTTTTCCACAAGCTGTCATACTGGACAAAGCCAGAGCTCCTGCCATCATCATTGCTAACATTTTTTTAATTTTCATTTCATTCTCCTCCTGAGTGTTTATTTTGCATAAAAAAAACAGAGGTATTTTTTTTACCTCTGGTCTTTCCAGTCAGTGCTCTGATTTATTTTGCGACGCTAGTATATCACATTTAATCTTGCCTGACTAATTCATATTTTTTATTCTAGGTGATAAGTTTTAGTTAATGCACTCTAATGTATGCTGCATGCTTCACAGTTATTTTCTGCTGGAAAACTTCCTGGATCATATTCTATTCCATTCTTGTCGTAATAGTCTTTTACAGCCAATTTGATAGCTTCCTCTGCTAATACTGAACAATGGAGCTTGTGTACTGGAAGTCCATCTAATGCTTCAGTTACTGCTTTGTTGGTTAGCTTTAATGCATCGTCTAATGCCTGTCCCTTGATTAATTCTGTGGCCATAGAGCTTGATGCAATCGCACTTCCACATCCAAAGGTTTCAAATTTTACATCCTCTATTACCTTCTGTTCATTGATTTTCAGATATATTTTCATGATATCTCCGCAAACTGGATTTCCTGCCTCACCTATGCCATCTGCGTCTTCTATAATTCCAACATTTCTTGGATTTCTGAAATGATCCATTACCTTTTCGCTATATAATGCCATTTTCCATTCTCCTTTTTTTCTGGTTTTCATCTTGAGTTTCATCTTAGCTTTCGTCTCAGCTTTCAGCTTAGCTTTCATCTTAGCTTTCGTCTCAGCTTTCAGCTTAGCTTTCATCTCAGCTTTCAGCTTAGCTTTCGTCGCAGCTTTCATCTAAGTTTCCAAACGGCGATTTATTGTATAAATACATGCTTTCTCTTTCCGTTTACCAGATCTCTCCAGAATGGAGACATATTTCTAAGATACTCAACTACTTCCTTAACTGATTTTATTATATAATCTATCTCTTCTTCTTTGATTTCTTCAGATATTGATAGTCTAAGTGAGCCATGTGCTACCTCATGAGGGCGTCCAATAGCTAACAGTACGTGACTTGGCTCTAATGAACCTGATGTGCATGCTGAACCTGATGATGCTGATATTCCTTTATCATCAAGAAGTAATAGAAGCGATTCTCCTTCTATTCCTTCAAAGCAGAAATTCACAGTTCCTGGAACTCTGTTTTTTCTATCGCCATTTAGCTCTGAGTATGGTATTTCCTCTAAGCCTGCTATTAATCTGTCTCTAAGCGGAATAAGTTTATTTGCATATCCGTCTATGTCTTTTGTCGCATCTTCTAGGGCTGTTACCATTCCTTCTATTCCTGCTAGATTTTCTGTTCCTGCTCTCTTTCCTCTTTCCTGTGCGCCGCCTTCTATTATATTTGTAAGTAGAATTCCTTTCTTTGCATAAAGAATACCTACTCCCTTTGGTCCATGGAATTTATGTGCTGATAGACTTAACATATCGATATTGTCCTTTGCTACATCTACCTTTACATGACCTATTGCCTGCACTGCATCTGTGTGGAAGAGTACCTGCTTCTTACGGCATACTTCTCCGATTTCACGTATCGGCTGCACGGTGCCGATTTCGTTATTTGCATACATTATGGTAACAAGTGCAGTATCTTCTCTTATTGCATTCTCTACCTGCTCTGCTGATACTACTCCGTTTTTATGAACATCTAATAGTTCTATCTCAAAGCCCTCTTTTTCTAATTTCTTCAAGGTGTGAAGAACTGCGTGATGTTCAAAAGCAGTTGATATAATATGCTTCTTTCCCTTTTTTGCACCTAGTCTTGCAGCAGAAATAATTGCCTGATTATCTGCCTCGCTTCCTCCTGAGGTAAAGTATATTTCCTTTGCCTCACAATTTAATACTGCAGCCGCTCTTTTTCTTGCATCATCTAATGCTTCCCTTGCCTTTTGACCGATTTCATAAAGACTTGATGGATTGCCATACACCTCTCTCATATATGGAAGCATTGCATTTATTGCTCTTTCGCTCATTTTTGTTGTGGCTGCATTATCTGCATATATTTTCATAAATGCCCTCCATTCTCATATTTTTCTCTTTATTACCTACTATTTTAGTAGGTAATGGGTGTATTATAAAACATATTGCTTTGTTTGGCAATATGTTTTTTATTTTTTCATTAAATCCGCTAGAGTCTTACTATCTAAATATTCATTTATCACATTATAAAGGCCTTCCCAAAATTCTACGGTCTGGCATATTTTTCTTCTATCGCACTCCTTGGCACCATCTGCTAAACACGCCACTGGTGCTAATTCACGTTCTGCTGCCCGCAAAATTTCTCCGATGGTATATTCCTCCGGCTTGCGTACAAGACGGTATCCTCCTCCCTTTCCCTGCACTCCTTCTACTAGCTTATTTTTTGTGAGATCTGGCAGTATCTGCTCTAGATATTTTAGGGACAGGTTCTGTCTTTTCACTACGTCCTTCATCGGAACATAAGCATCCTGCTGATTTTTTGCAATATCAAGCATTACTCTGATAGCATATCTTCCTCTTGTCGAAATCATTCCCTTCCTCCTATTACATTTTTTTCTAATGTCACTTTATTGTCTTCATAATAACTCTTTTCACTTACACCTATTATCGTAAAAATCAATTCTAAAACTATAATCATTATATGATATTTTCCGAGAACATCAAGTAAATGCTCAGGCAAAACAGATCAAATTGTAGCATATTGTATATCACGGGTACCATCTTCTTTTACTACCATTATTATATCTTCAGCATATATTCCTTTTGTACAATAAATGCTATACTCTGTAACCCCTTCTCTATAAACAGTTATAGCTGATATCTCAACGCCATCAATAATTTCTTGTCTGTTAAATTTTTCATCGATAAGTTCAGGTTTGAACAAAAAATAATCGACAATATATTCTCTTATTTCGGTATCAATACGCTTCCTGTCGGATAAGATTGACTCCAATTTGCGATAACATTTGCCTGGTCTAATTTCTTCAAACCTTGGTATTATCTGAACTAGCTTTTCTATCTCTAAATCAGTAGCAGCAGCTTCATCGGGAGACAAATGTGCCATAGCATATTCTGCATATCCTTCTTCTGGAGGAGTCACAAGATTATCAATTTCAAAAAATAAATCGCAATTTTTATCAATTCCAGAATTATACTCCCATTCTATTGCCCCTTCATAACCGATTTCTCCTCGTTCTTCCAGCCCAAAATTACAATATGGGGTATCAAATCGGATATGTTTCTTAGTATTTTTCTTATTTTTTTCCTTTGTTGCTTTATTATATCTTATAGTCAGGACAATAGGCAATATAACCATTACAAATATTATAAATAGGCAAATTCCTATTACGGCAATTAATTCAATTTCATTTTTCATTATCAGTTATTCCCCTTTATTACAAATTATCCCTAAAGACCGTTTGGAATAATTATTGATGTATGGTAATTATATAAAATGTGTAGTTCATTGTCAATGATTTGCCCGGCAGTTAATTCACTGTTCATTTTAGCAAGCGATAGAATGTCTACTTTCATCACATAATAAAAAGAGCCGCATTTTTTTACTTGCGGCTCATTTATATTTTTATTTATTATTTTTTACTCCATGCCCTTCAGACTTCCGACCATATCCAGTGTCTTTATCTTCTTGGAGAACATCATACTCACTATGATTGCGACTACTAGTACAAAGACTGCCGACAGTGCATATAGATAAACTGGCAAATGTATATAATAGTCAAAATTATCTCCGTTACTGTTCATCATGGCTGTAAGCGTTGGTCTTCCCAGAGGAGTTCCAGCTATTATTCCAATAACAGCAAACCATATATTTTCCTGATTCAGAGTTTTCCTTATCTTCTTAGAAGAAAATCCCAAAACCTTAAGCGTTGCAAACTCCTTAAGTCTCTCATGGAAGGAAAGATTTCCTGCATTATAAAGAACAACCACAACTGTGATAACCGAGAATATCATCATCATATAGAAGAGATATTTTATAACATCATATCCCTTAATAAACACCTCTTTAATTTTTTCCATATCATATACACCTGATATTCCATCCTTACCTTCGTAAGCCTCTAGATTCTTTCTTGAAAGAATGGCTGTCGGTACATATTCACAACCTGTTTTCTCAAAATCTTCTCTAAGGATAGTTATTCCTGCAGTTTCAGGTGTTCTATTTATAAGTCCTATCTCTGATTCATACCATTCATTCTTTGAATAAATGTGCCAATATATTTTATCACCGACAGTGACTCCCATCTGCTTAGCAAGTCTGCTTGTAATCGCAACCTTTCCCGGAACCATAGAAGTGATGACTGTTTTTTCATCTGTAATATTCTGAAGACCCTTTCCTTCTATAACCGTTATAGTCTGCTTAAATTTATCTAAAGAGTCCGCATGAGGTTCTTTTGCCAGCTCTATCTGATCTGTCATTATCATTTCACCATCTACGGCGTCACATATTTCATCAAAATACTTTACGTCCTTATCCTCAGACAGAGCCATCTGATAACTATAATTCTGAAGCTTATTAAAGTTCCAGTCTACGATATCATCCACCAGGAAGTAGCATCCAAATGCATATAATACAAGAACCATTCCTACAGCTGTTCCCACTATTCCCATTACTGCTCTTAGAGGAGATCTGGCAACATCTCTCAGATTATACTGTGTACTGAAACTGAGTTTCTCCCAAATCGGCAGTTTTTCAGCAAGTATTCTCTTCGCTTTTTTAGGAGCCGCAGGTCTAAGTGCAGCTGCCGGAGGAACTCTTAGTAGCTTTTTACAACTAATATATGATGCAAGAACACAGGTAAGTACTGTAACAGCAGTCACAACATAGAAGAGTACATTGGATCCAACCTTTACATCCGGGATCATATACCATTCAAAAAGCATATTTACAAGAAGCTTACCGACCACACGCGGTCCTGCTACAAGACCTGCTACCGCTCCAATAAGTGATACAAAAAAGCTGTAGCTCATATAGTGAATTGCTATCTTATATCTCTTCATTCCTATGGCATTCATTGTTCCAATCTGTGTTCTCTGCCTCTCCACAAGTCGGCTCATGGTGGTAGATATTACAAGAATCGCAATCACAAGAAAGATAAATGCAAATGCATAAGAAAAGGTATCATGCTGTTTTAGTTCATCTGCAACTCTTTGTATTCCAACTATCGACTCTTTATCAACCATGACTGCGTAGTTCTTATCGATTGCATCTGATATCTGCTTTTCATAAAATAGGACTTCACTGATATTACTTTTTTCTTTTTTTATGGTCTCTCTTGCATCACTTTTTGCCTCATCAGTTAAAGTAACCAGCATAGTGGAATATGGGATCAAGCTAAGGAGCTCTTCGTCACTCATTTTATCAATTCTCTCAAGAAGCATATCCTCATTGATATCATCTATGGTCATTCCATACTCAGCCAGTTTCTTTTCAATATCTTCTATCTTATCTTTAAATGCATCTGAACTTTTAAGTTCCTGGGCATTAATCTTTCCACTCTTAACCTTGCTTTCTGCATATTCTCTAATAGGAAATGCCTTATAACTCATATATACATAAGCTAGAGTCTTGAAGTTGATATCACTATCCTTTTCAGCCTTTGTATATTCATACTCCGGCTCCATGATAAGTCCACGTACTGTTCTCTCAAACTTTGTTCCATTATGTTCAAGCTTTATCTTGTCTCCTACTGCAATATTCCATTCCTTTGCAAAGGAACCATTAAGCCATACGCCGTCCTTATCATCACCATCAAATTCCACACTATCTGATACCTTAAGCTTTTCATTCTCCTCCTCTGTTCCTTTAAATACATAAGGCTTCAAGATGGTGCTTTCATCCATCAGATATATATCCAGCTGCGCACCTTCGTAATCTACAGTTGTGCCTCTTATCTCAGTCCTGAACTGGGCATCCTTTACAAAGGAAAGTTCCTTTACCTGATCTAGATTTTCTTCTTTGAACCCTTCACTATATATCCATGCATCAGCTATATTTGTCTTCTCATGGAATTCATTAATTGCCTTTCCACTTCCAACCACATTCGACTCAAAACCTGCATAGATAAATGTCGCAAGAAATGAAAGTATAAGTACAGATATGAATTGCCCCAGATTACCTCTCATTTCTCTAAGCATTTTTCTGTATAACATTACCACTCCACCTCCTCAACAGGAACTGGTGACTCATTGATCTTAATCTCCCTGACTTTTCCGTTCTTCATACGAATAACCTTATCAGCGCATTTAGCTATATCTGCATTATGTGTTACCAGAATAACTGTATTTCCATAATCGTGAGACATTTCTACCAAGAGTTTAAGCACACTAACTCCAGTCTCAGAATCAAGTGCGCCTGTTGGCTCGTCTCCGAGTATTATCTTCGGATTTTTTGCTAGCGCCCTTGCTATTGATACTCTCTGCTGTTCACCACCCGACATCTGGGACGGGAACTTCTTTGCATGTTTCTTAAGTCCGACCCTTTCAAGCATTTCCATTGGGTCAAGTGCGTTCTTCACTATACTCTTAGTTAGTGCCACATTTTCATATGCCGTAAGACTTGGAATCAGATTGTAAAACTGAAATATAAATCCTATCTTTTCAGCTCTGTAATCCGAAAGCTTCGCATCATTCATGGATGAAACTACTGCTCCGTCCACAGTAACCGTGCCTGATGTGGGTTTATCCATACCTCCTAGCATATTCAGCACAGTGGACTTACCCGCTCCAGACTGCCCCAGTATAACTACAAACTCGCCTTCATCTATGGTAAAGTCTATGTGATTCACTGCAATCTGTTTTCCATCACCCTCACCATATTCCTTTAGAACATCTTTAAACTCAACAACTGTTTTTCCTTTATTCATGTTTTCCTCCTGATTATCAACTACGTGTTTTTACTTTTTCTCACTTTCTTTTATTTGACTCCGCAGCCTTAAGCATCTCAATCAGTTCTGCCTTCGCATCCTCTTCAAATATCAGATCAATTAGTCTGATCTTTAATTCATCCTGCATTCTCTCCATCGCCGATTCATGAAACATATAACTATTCTCATATGCCAGAACTATAAGCTTTATATAATTGGCCAGAAGTGCGACATCGAGATCCGCCCTGACACCCTCCATATGAACCATAAGCCTCTTTGCTACATATGTTTCTCTAGCAAGGCTTACCTCTTTACCTCTTGCTTTATCGGCCTCATAAAGAGCTCTCTCATCCTCTGCCGAAAACTTTTTATAGATGGAATTACTAGAAAGAAGTGTCGTAAAAAACATTTGAAAAACCTCTGCCGGTTTCATCTTCTTTCCTGGTGGTAATTTCTTATCAAGTTCATCCAACATTTTCTTACGATTATATTCAAGCGCATAGCTTACATATTCCTCTTTAGAACTGAAAAAATTGTAAAATGTGCTCTTTCCGATTCCCACCTTCTTTGTAATCTTATCAACAGACATATGTACAAGTCCGTATTCTTCCAAAAGTGGTATCGCCTGCTCCAACATTGATATACGAAGTTTTTCTCTCTCTTCCTCTGTAAATACTCTTGGTGGCATAATACTTAACCTCCTTTTCTCGAGACGCCCAGCAAATCTTGCGACCATTATTAATTTTCGGTCGCATCAAGGGTAAAAATCATGCGACCACTTTTAACTTTCGGTCGCATCAAGGGCAAAAATCATGCGACCACTTTTAACTTTTGGTCGCATAGTTAATATAACATAAATTATGTTAGTTGTCAATAACAATCTTTTTTTTGAATAATATCTCGCTTGAGAGCCGCCATTTTCCGAGCAAAAGCGTATAGTCGCAAAGATTTCATTTTTCTCTCTTCTTTGCTTCAACAACACAACCAACTAAAATAGCAGTGGTAAATATCAGGATTAATGTGCCAAAGAGAAATACAAAGTAGATTGTTCCAATCACAGTAGTAGTTCTGATACCTTCAATATTTGCATAGATTTTTCCATTCGAAAAATATGCCTTAGCAGGGTTTTTAGAGCTTATGTATGTATGATATTTAAGTGTTTCATTAGTCCTAAGGTTTTCAACCTCATAATTCTTACCATTATATTCTACAACCACTCTATCACTGTCAGTCTTGGACAGAGGATTTGCGCTATGAGCACTGATAACATTTACTTCAACTACTTCGTATGAGAGATGCTCATTATTGTTCAGAACGTAAAATACCACTGCCATCACAAAAAATACCCCAAGCAAAACGCCAGAGATTATGCTGAGTTTTTTAAATATATTCTTATTGCGTATATAAAAATCTTTTGATTCAAAATTATCCATATCTTATGTTCCATCCTTGCTTTTTTACTTAATCAATGAGCACTGTATTCTAGCCGCATCAGTGCTACGAAATATGTATATCAGTTCTCATCCTTATCATTCCAGATACAGTAATACTCCTCATCATCATCCCATGGAGTGTTACCTTCTGATGGGCCAACATACTTAACTTCGTCTCCCCTTATTATAATAGAACACTGGTGTTCCGGCTCCCAGGGACACTCTGTTTCTATACAGTAGCCTATTTCTGTGGCAGCATCCTCCTCTTCAGGTAATTCAACATATAATCTTGGACGTGACAGACAGCTTAAAAGCTGTTTCCCGGACTTATACACTTCAATAGCCTTTTCTGTATCAGTCACTATATCGTCATATATTTCCATAGCTTTCCACTCATCATACATATAGAACATAAACGCTGAGAGTTTCTGCTGAATTTCATCAAGCACTTTCTGATTCGTATTAAGATTATTATAATGTTCTATACATTTCTCAGCATATTCCCTTGATTCATCCGAATCATCAAAAATAGTAATATTCATTTCTCCCTGAAAGAGCGACCTCGAATCAAATGTCCCCTCAAGCCATCCCATTTCATTTATATCCGGTTTTAAATCTCTGATTTCTGACATATCTTCTCCTTTTATTCTTTCTTAAGCTTTACCAGTCAACTTCCGGGATAATGTTCTATCGTCTGTCAACTTAACTGCACTGTAAAATGAGCCACACTTTATTAAAATCCCTTGCGGCCAAGTCACTTTTTCTGATCCAGAAGTAGATATGCCCGCAGTCTCCGAACATCATCTCAAAATCATCAGTTTCAACTGTTCCCATCTGGAACAAGAGCATCCACTCCGAAGACTTTTCCTTGATATCTGCTCTTTCTTCTTCGGGAATCTTGGCAAAGTCCTCAGTACATCCTCTGCGCCAGCCTCTTGTTACTGCCTCGCATTCTTCATACATGGGATTCTGTATGGTATCAGGGTAACCTAACAACTTGGTATGCTCTCCCCACTCGTCGAGATCATATCCAGCCTTAGTGACGCAATCTTTATTGTCCTCCCAATCCAGAGATAGATCACTTCTGAATTCACTCATATCCGGAAGACTTATCTTCTCTTCAAAGGACAGAGCAAATTCCGGAAATCTGAAATCATCTTCCATATCATCCGGGATTTCCTCAAGGTGAAGATTGGTTTCGTCAGGAAAATAGTAAACCTTTGCAGATCCGTTATCCTTGGGATCAAATCCCCATGTCTGTGTATTCATTTCATAAAAGAAGGCTAGAATTCCAGTGTCGGGAAGCAGTCCTTCTTTATCCATTGGTGTAATATCTTTAAGATTAATCTGAGCCATGAATGAAAGTGGTCTGTTTTTCGGATTGGAATCACCAAATCCCACACCTTTAAAGTAAGGCCACACAAAGCCCTCAGGAACGGCAGGCCTTCCACCAATCCTGCTTGCGGTAAGAGATGTGGATGAATCTGCATGGGTATAGCTTACGCGTATCTCGGTTTTAGCTACAGAGTTAAGCCATTTTATAAGAGTCTCTTTCTTAGCTGATTTGTCATCATCTATAGTGTCTCTCTTCTCCCATGCTTCGTCTATGTATTTGCACAGATTATTATAGTAATCCTCATCATAGGGGACAAAGAGGTACTTCTCGTTCTTGAATTGTTCGGAATTTGTTCCGGCTCCAAAATAGCTTTCAGCTACCTTGTCCACGTAGTGGGGATATTTATCCCTTCCTCCAAAAGCATAGAAAAATTTAGTAAACTTCTCGCCTTCAGTAGTAAAATCCGCAGATCTGATCCTTCCTTTCATGACTTTACTTTCGGCAATAACCTGACGAAGGTCGCCATCACCTTCAATAGTTTCTTTAATGCGGGGCTCAGTTTTTAACAATGTACCCGATACCAAGCCTTTTTCATATGCCCATCTCAAGTATATGGCAATGTGGTTAAAGCCAGATAATGTAGGGCAATCTAAGTTTTTGCTCATGATCTTTGATTCGTGCTCAAATCCGTTGTCTATTACCATCCTTTTTCCTCACACATTCTAAGTTATCCCGTAATATCTTCATGTTAAATAACTTCCGGTTTAATCTACATCTAATCCATTAATAAACTCTAAAATGATATCACCACACTCCTCCGGACGTTGTTCATAGATTGCATGATCTCCACCAAGTAAAACCAACTCACAGTTTCCCATTTTTTCAAGATATGGAGTAAGTTTTGTGTTTCGGGCGTCTTCACACTGAGCCAACATAGTATCAAAATAATATTCATTGCCTTCATATTCCGTCGGTCTAAGTTTTGTATCAATATTATTCTTTACAATCTGATTATTCAGCCATTTGCTATTTTCTATCAGCTCATCTACATTCTGAAACCCCCAGCTGGCACAGATATAAAGCTTCGGTACATCATTCGTAATAATGCCGTTCCACGCATCCGTCATGTTTTGATTATGAAAATCATTCTCGGATAGGCATGCATAAGAATCCATCGACATCAAATTCAAGGCATCGCCCATGTTTTGTTCTTCTTCAGTAAACCCATTTGGATACAGAAAACATTCTTTTCTTAGCACATATCTTCCAAATCCAAGTTTTGCCAGAAAAACCTCTACCTTATCTCCTAAACCTATTTCATTATCCTCAAGCCCCATATTGTCTGAAAGCTGCGAGCCATCAAGGAAAACAATCGCCTCTATCTCATTAGGATACTTGCTTACCCAGTAAGATGCATATGCACCTCCGATTGAATGTGGCATCAAAATGTATGGCGCTTTTACACCGGCATTGTTCAATGCTTTCCTATAGTCCTCCACTATATAATCAATCGTCATTTCATTTTCAGTATCATCACTTAATCCATATCCTGCACGGTCAATAAAAACGACTGTATTCTCTTTCTCAAGACATTCCGTCATCCTGCGCTCCGTAATGGAATAATCAGCCATACCAAGCCCCGCCAAAGATACTATGGTATGTTCTCCATTCTGTTTTCCGAAAATGGCAACATTGAGTGAATAATCTCCTACGGAAACTGGATTGTAATATCCATTTGTCTTCAGCAGTTTAATTTCCTGAGCAGTTTTTATTTTATGAAAGATAAATGTTCCTGACACAATCACTAATAATACTGCAAGTACTATCAGGAAAATAATTCTTATAATTCTAGTTGTTTTAACTTTCTTTTTCATATATCTAATACAATTTCTCCTTTTAGTACGTTAAACTGGAATATTTCGTAACACTATCCATGATTAATACATGGTTCTAGTCCTGAAGACTCTGTATTTCTTTGATCAGTGCATCCTGCTTCTTTGTCTCTGAAAATACTCTATAGTAATATAATCCAGCCAGAAAGATGTATGGTATCGTGAATGAACGAAAGAATTCAAACCATCCTTTAGGAGTTATTGGAGATACAAATACACTTATTAGAAGAAGCATGCCCCCTATAAGAACGCATGCGATAAGGTACTGCGCCACCATCATAAAGAGTGGACTGAAGTTATCGAATAGTTTATGAAGGAAAAGGACAAATGTTGCAATAGTACAGGTTGCGAACATAACCAGTACATTTATGTTATTAGTCTCAGTTCCTGCTAAGATATTTACTATAGCGCCAAGTACAGATACAAATGTATAGGCACAGCAGAGTTCCAAAAGAAACCCCTTCACTTTGCCCATACGTTCATTCTTTTTATTCGAAGCATTTGTATCAAATGATTTATCACTCATTATCCCATCCTCCTCATTCTCTGAAGGTATTCCTTAAAACTCTTGTTGTAGCTTCTGTTGATGCAGATTCTGTCGCCGTTATCGAAGGAAGCATATACCTTCATGTTGACATCCGGTTTTAACTGCTTAATCTTATAAATGTTGATAAGATTGGACTTTGATACTCTGACAAAGCCATAATTCCATAGCACTTCTTCGCAATTAGCAAGAGTATCCATAATTCGGAATACACCATCCTTTGTATATGCAAAGAGCTTTCTGTCTACATGATCAAGGTAGTAGATTTCCTTTGCATCAAGGATAATCTCCTCGCCATCATCTATCTCTTCATCAGCGGGGCGACCACTTAGAGTAGGTCGCTCAGACCTCACTGTATCTATCAGTTGCTTGATAACCGGGCGCATATTGGCAAAATGTATATCAACCTTTTCTTCTATTATATTCTTATCTTCATATAGATTCAGCTTCATTTTTGTTCCTGTTCAACTTACATTGTAGATTTCTAAAAATACTATTTTATATTTCCATTCAGGAATTCTTCAACGCTATCCATATACTCTTCCGGATAGTCAATAATTCCTTCGATGTGTGCACTGTCGAAGTGTACAATCTGCTTATTATCACAAGCTATGTTATTATAAACCATCTCAACCTGATTAGGAAGACACACTTCGTCTCTATCTGAACATATAACAAGTGTAGGTATATTATCATTTGCTACAACTTTTATAGTATCCCCATCATCATAGTTCATCTTGTTTACTACGTTCATATAAAACTTGCTTGTACCGGTAAGGTACTGAGCCATAAAGCTTTCTGTATCACCGTCTCCGAACATCTCTTTAAGAACAAGCTCCATTCCCGGAACCGGACTATCACATATAACTGCATCGGCAGCGTTTACATTACCGGGTGTGACATTTGAAGCATAGATAGCTGCTGTCTGAGCTCCCATAGATTGACCATGTACATATACAGTTTTCTTACCTAGTGTTTCTCTCGCATATTCAACCATGGCGCGTACATCAAGCTGTTCATTTATACCAAATGTAACTCTATCGTCAGCGTTTTTACCACAGCCTCTCTGATCAATAGCTATTACATCGTAGCCTCTCTTAAGATACCCTTCAGCAAGCGGCGCTGCACAGGCTCTGTCACCACCTGCACCGTGAACCAGAATAACTATTTTGTCGCTGTCAGTGCTATAGTATGTAGCAGGAACTGTGTTTCCATCCTCTGCAGTAGCAGTGATTTCTGTTCCCTTATATGTATCTTCAAAAGCTTTGTAGTCATAATCCCAAAGTTCCATCTGTTTTATACTATTATCATGCGTGTTTTTACCTTCATTCTGATGAAGTATCTTATCTGCTATAAATCCTCCAAAAGCAAATGAGCCAACGGCTGCAAGCACAAGAAGTGCGCTCACTGTTATAATAATTTCCTTTTTTAATCTGTTCTTCTTCATGATTTTGTCTCCTTCATTTGTTTGATGAGGTTACTCTATCATAAAAAAGAGAGTCACGTACGAAAATCTGCACAAGTTGCATATTGTGATGTACAAGTTGCAAAAATATATGATTATGACCTTTGTCCGTTATGTTTTGAGACCTTCGATAATAATATTTACTAGAATATAGCCTACTATCGACTTATCATGACAACACGTATTTCTCAGCAACTCAGCTATGGATTTAGTGCTGCCTCTATAACTGAAATACTCCTGCACACTCTCTGAAAAATCTCGTCTGCTGATTCTTTCTGCCCATGCATATACCAAACGTTGATCACGGACGGAATTCTTCTATCCTCTTATTCTATCTTAAGTATGTCATAGTCACCTTCTGTTTTATTGTAAACATGTTTCCCGATAATTGATAGAACCTTCCTGATATCCTCTATATAATCACTTGCAAATTCTATATATGAATTCTTTTTATCAGCTTCATTCTCTTTATCATAGCTGTCATAACAATACACGTCGAACTCATCCAATATATCTTCCAAAGGATACTGGGAAATATAGGAATCTGCAGGCTCATTTTCTCCTAATTCCGGCTCAGGCTCAAAAACTATCGATGTTACATATATCATATTTTCTTTGTCTGTATCAGGACATTGTTCTTCATACACAACATCTTCTTGCATATGAATACCCTCTATATCACGGTAATACATTTTTCCTTCATACGTCAGTATCAAAAAATCCTCAAGAAGATTTCCAGTTCCTTTCTCCCAACCGTCAGACTTCTTTAGTCTATCCGCCAGATTAGCATCCTCGCATTGCTTTAGCGCCAGACTTTGCACATTGCCGGACATTTCTTCCTTTGTCTTATATATCATATCTTCTATCTTTTCATATTCTGGCGTACCATACTTTTCCGCCTCATAAAATCTTATATTTTTCATGTACTTAATCCTCCATTATAAATTTATATACAGGTACCACTTCAATTGTTAGATTATCTTTTGTAATTGTACGCTCTTCTTCATTGGTTACAATAATCAGGCGCTTTACTCCTTCTGTTTTTGTAGCAAAAGACAAGAGACTTTTTATTTCCCTATCTTCTGCTGTTTCCAAATTGTATGCAACCTGAATAGCACAACTTTCTTCCGGAAGGTAAAAATCAATATCAACTCCCGTTTGCGTAGATTTGAAATAATATACTTCATCGCCGTATCTGCGCTTTAAATATACCGCAACAGCGTTCTCTAAAAGTGCTGATGGTTTATCTATAAGAAACAACGAAAGAATTCCATTATCATAAAAATAAAATCGTGGAGTACTCTCTTTAATATGTTGCGATTCATGTTTGCATCCAACTATCATATTATCACGATACTACATCTTATATTTTATCGTGCGCACACGATAATTGCAAGCATAATTATCGTTCGTACAAGACAAAATCAAATGTTCGATAATAATATTTACTGGAATAGAACTATTGTTAATTGCTCCATCTGATTACAGGCTGATTGTATTCCATATTTTCATCAAGTCCCGACCCCTCACGTTTTTTCCAAAAACGAAGTGTAAAAGACATATTTCTTTCGCATTCTTCGACCAAGGCATTGCCATCATCGAAAGAAGCAAATACTACAAAGCTGTCATCCGGATAACGCTCAACTAATTGATCTATCCATCATTTTCCCCCAATCGGTTTTGTCATTCTAAGTTATCCTGAAATTTTAATAATCTAGCCATGGGGTTGGTGGAACGATGTTTTGATCTGAGCAAGGAATTTTTCAGCTATAGGTGTAAAGGATGGGAATTTGTGCCAGATCAAGTATAGCTCAGATGTCTGCTTCGGAGATAATGGAAGAAATACCAGAC
>JAEEGF011268150.1_pt1 | contig 24318 bp, 17 predicted proteins | sample 9134171 | NCBI WGS metagenome assembly JAEEGF01 (sample SAMN16246542, study PRJNA631951) | gut metagenome | biome: gut microbiome; feature: rumen; material: AP-attached | host: Bos | place: Iran: Karaj | collected 2018-10
ATACATCCACATTTTTCTTTCTACCGAGGCTATTAAGAACTGATTCAAAATCATCGAGCATCTGAACTTCATCTAATAAAACATAATACATTTCTTTATCAGCGATTTTTTCCATTAGATATGGAAACAAAACTTCAGGATCTCGATACTTTCTATTCTCAAAAGAGTCAAATGCAATCTCAATAATATGGTTTTCATTAACTCCTTCATTTACCAGATACTCTTTAAAAAGATTAAATAAAAGGTATGATTTTCCACATCTTCGTATACCTGTTACAACCTTAATTAGTCCGTTATGCTTTTTTGAAATAAGCTTATTCAAATATATATCTCTGCGTATTTCCATATTGTTCCACCTCATTACTTATTGAACAAAAATGCGGAATCCGCATTTTTGTTCAATAGAATTATACATCATAAGAATAGCTTATTCAATACTCTAATTGACATTTTTGCGGATTCCGCATTTTTGTTCGATACAAATCAAATATGTTAAAAATAATGAAAAATGACTCCGTCCCCATGCGACGTTTTAGATGAGCGGGTGCTCATCCATGTAGCTTTCGGTTGCAAGGACATTTGGCACTGAGTGCTCAAGCTCTCTTGCATATAAATATGTGTAATAGATTACATCTTCCGTGCTGATGGCTCCGCGTGTCTTAAAGTGGGCCATGGCAAAATCTTTTAAATGCAGGCAGGCCGCCACTGCAAGCTGTGCCTGACCATAATAATATTCATCGTATGCAGAACCGCAAAAATAAATATAAAGAAAATAATGAAGGATCTGCTCTGTGAGAATATCCCAGTCCATGCCCTGCGTTAAAAGGCACTCCCGCATTTTTCTTTCCAATGCTTCATCGTAAGGCGCGCCTTCCGAATGCAGCGCTTTTTCCGTCATCTCAAGCACTTCTTTCAGGTCATCGCAGGTGTACTCCCACGTTTCCATGACTTTAAAGAGTTCATAGCGCTGCCCAGAAGTGATCTCCAAAGGCTTATGTTCTGCAGCTTTCGCGGCCTCTACATCTATCAAGTCCAGGTCTCCGCCATTTACCAGAATGTCATCTGCCTGCAGCTGAAATTCCCTTGCAAATGCCAGGATCCTGCCGGCTTTTTCGGCAAATGAAAGCTTTCTGTCAAGCACGATATCAAAGAATGCTTCTCTTAGGATATACAGTTTCTTATATATCAGTTGCTCCTCAGGGTCATACTCTTCCGTATCAACTTCGTCATCTTCTATGGTTCTGTAAGTCACCGGGTCTTTGCGTTTGAGAAGGTACCCGGCAACTTCCGGGCAGGAAATGCTGAGTGAATACTCCCGCACATTTTCAAACTCCTCAATGTGCCTAGGAAAAAGCCTGCAAGTGTTGCATAAGATCCCTTCGCCATGCTCAAGGATCAGCTTGCAAAGACCTCTTTCATTTAAGTTTTTGCAGCGCTTTTCCTTGTCCTGCTTAAAACAGCCGTCTTTAAAATCTACGGTTTCTATCTTAAGCTCACGATATTTTTTAAGCGCCTCTTCGTCAATCTCTATCTGCCAGCCCGCGCAGCAAGTCGACGGGCACTTGTCCGCTATACATGTAAATTTATCATAATAATCCGGATAGGTACGTCTCATAAAACCTCGCAATTGATTCTTTTTTAGCCAAAAGTGACAGTCCCTTTTGGTCAAAATGTCGTACTGACTCCGTCCCCATACGACATCCCTTTTATAATATATGCCCTCCGCAATATGCGGAGGGCATACAAAAGAATTATAAATAATTACGTATTAATTACTTCTCGGCGATAGCTGCCTGTGCTGCTGCAAGTCTTGCAATAGGAACACGGAATGGTGAGCAGCTTACATAGTCAAGGCCGATCTTGTGGCAGAACTCAACTGATGAAGGATCTCCACCGTGCTCGCCACAGATACCAACATGAAGCTTTGGATTAACCGGCTTACCAAGTTTAAGTGCCATCTCCATAAGCTTACCAACACCTGTCTGGTCAAGCTTAGCAAATGGATCGCTCTCGAAGATCTTTGCATCGTAGTAAGCACCAAGGAACTTACCTGCATCATCACGTGAGAAACCGAATGTCATCTGTGTAAGGTCGTTTGTACCGAAGCAGAAGAAATCAGCTTCCTTAGCGATCTCGTCAGCTGTAAGAGCTGCTCTTGGGATCTCGATCATAGTACCAACTTCGTACTCAAGCTCTGCGCCTGCTGCCTTGATCTCAGCGTCTGCTGTCTCAACAACTACAGCCTTAACGTTCTTAAGCTCCTTAACCTCACATACAAGTGGGATCATGATCTCAGGCTTAACTGTCCAGTCAGGATGAGCCTTCTTAACTTCGATAGCTGCACGGATAACAGCCTTTGTCTGCATTCTTGCAATTGAAGGATATGTAACTGCAAGACGGCATCCTCTGTGACCCATCATTGGGTTGAACTCATGAAGTGAATCGCAAAGAGCCTTAACTTCCTCTACAGTCTTGTTCTTAGCCTTAGCAAGCTTCTCGATATCAGCAGCCTCGGTAGGAACGAACTCATGAAGAGGTGGATCAAGGAATCTGATAGTAACAGGGCATCCCTCAAGAGCCTCGTAGAGAGCCTTGAAGTCTGACTGCTGGTAAGGAAGGATCTTGTTGAGAGCAACTTCTCTCTCTTCCTCAGTATCAGAAACGATCATCTCACGGAATGCAGCGATTCTCTCAGGATCGAAGAACATGTGCTCTGTACGGCAAAGACCGATACCTTCAGCACCAAGCTCACGAGCCTTCTTTGCATCTGCAGGAGTATCTGCATTTGTTCTAACTTTAAGTTTTCTATATTTGTCAGCCCAAGCCATGATACGGCCGAACTCACCTGCGATAGTAGCATCTACAGTAGCGATAACGCCATCGTAAATGTTACCTGTAGAACCATCGATTGAAATGAAGTCACCCTCATGGAATGTCTTACCTGCGAGTGTGAACTTCTTGTTCTCTTCGTCCATAACGATGTCGCCACAACCGGATACACAGCACTTACCCATACCACGAGCAACTACTGCAGCGTGTGATGTCATACCACCACGTACTGTAAGGATACCCTGAGCAGCCTTCATACCTGTAATATCTTCAGGTGAAGTCTCAAGACGAACAAGAACAACCTTCTCGCCCTTCTCGTTCCACTTCTCAGCGTCTTCTGCTGTAAATACAACCTTACCGCAAGCAGCACCAGGTGAAGCACCAAGTCCCTTGCCCATAGGAGTTGCAGCCTTAAGAGCCTTTGCATCGAACTGTGGGTGAAGAAGTGTATCAAGGTTACGAGGGTCGATCATAGCGACAGCCTCTTCCTCTGTCTTGTGTCCCTCATCAACAAGGTCACAAGCGATCTTAAGAGCAGCAGGAGCTGTTCTCTTACCGTTACGGCACTGAAGCATATAGAGTTTCTTGTTTTCTACTGTAAACTCCATATCCTGCATATCATGGTAGTGGTTCTCAAGGATCTCACATACCTTTACGAATTCAGCGTAAGCCTCAGGGAATTCCTGCTCCATCTGAGCGATAGGCATAGGAGTACGAACACCTGCAACAACGTCCTCACCCTGTGCATTCTTAAGGAACTCACCCATGAGTTTCTTCTCGCCTGTAGCAGGATCACGTGTAAATGCAACACCGGTACCTGACTCATCGTTTAAGTTACCGAATACCATAGGCATTACGTTAACTGCAGTACCCCAGCTGTATGGGATATCGTTGTCACGACGGTAAACGTTGGCACGTGGGTTGTCCCAAGAACGGAATACAGCCTCGATAGCAAGCTTAAGCTGTACAACAGGATCTGAAGGGAAGTCCTCACCGAGCTGCTTCTTGTACTCAGCCTTGAACTGTGTAGCAAGCTCTTTAAGGTCTGCAGCGGTAAGCTCTACGTCGAACTTAACACCCTTCTCCTCTTTCATCTTGTCGATAAGCTGCTCGAAGTACTTCTTACCAACTTCCATAACTACATCAGAGAACATCTGGATGAAACGTCTATATGAATCATATACGAATCTCTCGAACTTTGGATCAGGGTTGCCTGCGATCATAGCAGCAACAACCTCGTCGTTAAGACCAAGGTTAAGAATAGTATCCATCATACCAGGCATAGATGCTCTTGCACCTGAACGAACAGATACGAGAAGAGGATTCTTAAGATCGCCGAACTTCTTGCCGTTGATCTCCTCCATCTTTTTAACACCTTCCATAGCCTGAGCCATGATCTCATCATTGATCTTGCGGCCATCCTCATAGTACTGAGTACAAGCCTCTGTTGTGATAGTAAATCCCTGTGGTACAGGAAGTCCGATTGAAGACATCTCTGCAAGGTTAGCACCCTTACCACCAAGGAGATTACGCATGGTCATGTCGCCTTCGCTAAACATGTATACCCACTTGTTAGCCATTTGTTTTTCCTCCTAAAATATAATACTTTAAAAAAAGCGCGAATTTAATCAGGTGCGCTTTGGGCGCACACATCTAGTTTAACACAAAATCTTCATTTTTCAAGTTTTTTTTGGCTTGTACGTAAAAAAATAATGTAAAATTTTATGAAAGAAAAAAGACTGAATCCTTTGGATCCAGTCTTTTCGTTTAGTGCTCATGCTCACCATTCCATCTTTTTCTCAAAGTATGTCTTAAGATCTTCGATCTTGATTCTCTCCTGCTCCATAGTGTCACGGTCACGTACTGTAACCATGCCGTCATTCTCGGAGTCAAAATCGTATGTTACGCACCAAGGTGTACCGATCTCGTCCTGACGACGATATCTCTTACCGATATTTCCTCTGTCGTCGAACTCGCAGTTCCAGTACTTGCTAAGCTCTGCGTAAATCTTTTCTGCTCCCTCGTTAAGCTTCTTGCTAAGAGGAAGGATACCTACCTTTACAGGTGCAAGGGCAGGGTGGAAATGCATTACGTTACGGATATCAGGTGCTTCTTCTGTTCCGATGTTTTCCTCGTCGTATGCAGCGCAAAGGAAAGCAAGTGTAACACGGTCTGCACCAAGTGATGGCTCTACAACGTATGGTACGTATTTTTCGTTAAGTTCATCATCAAAGTAATCCATAGGTTCGCCTGATGTATTCTGATGCTGAGTAAGGTCGTAATCTGTTCTGTCTGCGATACCCCAAAGCTCGCCCCATCCGAACGGGAAGAGGAACTCGATATCTGTGGTTCCCTTTGAGTAGAAGCAAAGCTCCTCAGGGCTGTGGTCACGAAGTCTCATCTCGTCTTCTTTGATACCGAGAGTAAGGAGCCAGTCGCGGCAGAACCCTCTCCAGTACTGGAACCACTCAAGGTCTGTACCCGGCTTGCAGAAGAACTCAAGCTCCATCTGCTCGAACTCTCTTGTACGGAAGGTAAAGTTACCCGGTGTTATCTCATTTCTAAATGACTTACCGATCTGACCGATTCCGAAAGGAACCTTCTTACGGCTTGTTCTCTGTACATTCTTAAAGTTTACGAAAATACCCTGTGCTGTTTCTGGACGAAGGTATACAACGCTCTTTGCGTCTTCTGTAACGCCCTGGAAGGTCTTAAACATAAGGTTGAACTGTCTGATATCTGTAAAGTTGTGCTTTCCACATGTAGGACAGCAGATATGCTTTTCTTCGATGAAATCCTGCATCTGCTGCTGTGTCCAGCCGTCTACAGAACCCTCAAGGGTCTCGCCGCTTTCTGCGTACCAGTCTTCAATAAGCTTGTCTGCTCTGAATCTTTCGTGGCACTCTTTACAATCCATAAGAGGATCTGAAAAGCCGCCAAGATGACCTGAAGCAACCCATGTCTGTGGGTTCATAAGGATAGCACAGTCTACGCCGACATTATATGGGCTTTCCTGGATGAATTTCTTCCACCATGCTTTTTTAACATTGTTCTTAAGCTCAACACCGAGATTACCGTAATCCCATGTGTTTGCAAGTCCGCCGTAGATCTCGCTGCCCGGGTATACAAAACCTCTTGCTTTAGCTACGGCTACGATCTTATCCATTGTCTTTTCCATAATATCTTCCTCACTATCTACTATTTCTTGTATATAATAACTGCATCTGCGCCATCAAAAACCTTGATGTGATTATCATCAATCAGTTCTCCGTCAGTGTAATACAGTATCTTTCCGCTTGTCTGCACCTCAGCCTGCCCGCTGATGCTTGCAACATATACGCTGCCTGTAATGGCTTCTGAGCCTTTTTTGCTCTTTTTGGAGCGCTTTGCCGGCATAAATGATTCGTCGTCATATGCCATGTGGGCCTCATCCTCGTCTAAAACCGTTATAACAGGGTCTGTTTCGTATGCTCCCGCAAAGCCCGCATAAGCCTTTACCGAAGCAAAGTTCATAAGAAGGACCGCTTTGTTATCTTTAACGGAAACTCCTCCCACAAGGGCGTCTCCATATGTGTTTTCTTCGTTATATTCGTCTGCTACCGCAAGAGCGTATTCCTTTAAGCTGTTCTTGTCATAATAGTTTTCCGAAAAGTCTTCTACGTAGGCTACCTGAAGGCTTCCGTCAGCCTTAAGATATACCGACCTTTCACTTACGGAAAATACGTCAAGATCCGCTATCTCTGTCTTCCCGCAACCGGATAAAAAAAGCGCCGAAAGGCAGGCTGCAACGAATACTGATAATATTTTTCTATTCATAAAATTCCTCACCAAAATATGATTGCAAAAATCTTAACTTATTTTATATGAGTTTCTTCTTTTTTTCAACCCTTTTTAAAGCATTTCCAAAGATTTAAAGTGCCCGTCCATGTATTTTTTCCTGTACCTGTCTATAAAGCCTTCCATTTCGGCAAGTACTGAATCATTTACCGTAAATGTATAAAGCTTTTCTTCCTTTGACTCGCAGATATAGGAAAGCGCATAAATTGCCCCGTTACTAAGGCCTTTTGTTTCTTCTTCCGGCATCTGCGGCGCCACGTACCCTTCTATGGCAAGCATCTTGTAATCAAATATGGCTTTTATAAGTCTTGCAGGAAGGGCCGCATTGTGGCTTGTAAGGGCTCTGCAGGACATATATATAAGCTTTAGAGTCTCGTTTTCATCAAGGCCTTCCTGCCCGAAAAAGTCGCCCACTTCAAGGAAATAATAGCCGTAATACAGTATCTCTATGTCTTCCCTAAGCTCCATAAAGTAGTTTTGCACCTTTGCCCCCGTAAGAGCGTAGGCATCTTTCCCGGGCCTTAAGAAAAACTTTCCAAAAGTAAAAGGCTGGCTTGCAGCAAGAAGAGCGCTGTTCTGTCTTCTTGCGCCCCTCGCAAATGCATGCACCTTACCGAGTTCTCTCGTAAGGATAACCAGTCTTTTGTCATATTCACCTATAGGCATGGAAGAAAGGATCATTCCGGTAACGCAAATGTCGTCTTTCATGTTCCTTCCTCCCCTTGCCCTTTTTTCTTTAACATGACATATGTACCAGGTACATATGTAAAATAATTAAAATTCGTCCTGTTTTTTGTCGTATCCGAAGTTCTTCATAAGGAAGTCGGAATCACGCCAGTCTTTCTTTACCTTAACCCAAAGATTAAGTTCTGTCTTCATATCAAGGAGATTTTCTATGCCGCGTGTGGCTCCTTTTCGGATCTTCGCAAGCATAGCGCCCTGTTTTCCGATAATGATACCTTTGTGGGAATCACGCTCGCAAATGATGGTGGCCTCTATTACCATGATATTTTTGTGGCTGTGGCGCACGGAAGTGTCTTTTTCTTCTTTCATAGACTCTATCGCTACAGCGATACCATGTGGTACCTCCTCGTCAAGAAGGCGAAGGGTCTGCTCTCTTATGAGCTCTGCCACGATCTGGCGCTCAGGCTGATCGGTGATAACATCATCATCGTAAAACTTAAAGCCTTCAGGAAGAAGCTTCATAATGGTCTTTATAAGGTCTTCCTTATTTTCTCCCGTAAGGGCTGAAACCGGCACGATATCCGTAAAATCGCAGATATCTTTATATGCCGCGATACACTCAAGGAGCGCCTCTTTTGCCACCGTATCGATCTTATTTACCACAAGGATAACAGGGGTATTGCAGCGTTTAAGTTGCTCTGCGATATGCTGCTCGCCTGCGCCTATATACGTGGTAGGCTCCACAAGCCAAAGCACCGCGTCTACCTCATTTAAGGTGCGCTCTGCTACCGCCACCATGTACTCACCAAGCTTGTTTTTAGCCTTGTGGATACCCGGCGTATCGATAAAGATGATCTGCCCCGCCTCGTCCGTATACACTGTCTGTATACGGTTTCTTGTGGTCTGTGGTTTGTTTGATGTTATAGCGATCTTCTGACCTATTATCTGGTTCATGAGTGTGGATTTGCCCACATTCGGTCTTCCTATAAGGGTCACAAAGCCTGATTTAAAATCTGCCATATTTTCTCCTATGCAAGAGTTGTCACTGTTTCAAAAAGTTCTTTATTTTCATTTACCTTACCTGCATTTCCTACGGTTACTCTTACAGAATCGTCGTAGAACTTGCGGATGCAAGGGGCAACAGCCTTAATATCTTCATTTGTACAGTCAAGCACGCCGTTTCTTGTCTTCTGTCGGTCTGCCTCTGTAAGATTGCGAAGGTAACGTGTAAAGCTCCTCTGTGCCTTTGCAACAGGCGAAAGAGGTCTGTCGTCGCGGCTGATGGTACCGATTATGTACTTTGTAAGTGTCTTTTCGTCAAGATCTGCGCCCTCTGCGTAGTCTGCCACTCCCTTAAAAATGTCGTATGTGCCCTTAAAGCCCGGATCTCTGTAGCTTGCAAGGTAAAGTGAACCGTCAAGTCCAAATCCGCTCATACAGCCGTAAGCGCCGCCCTTAACGCGGAGGTTCATCCAGAGGTAATCGTAGTTAAGCATAGTAGAAAGCACAACCATAGCTCCGTTAAAGTCGTCTATGCTCTCGCCGAATTTACCTGCCATACAGTTGTACTGAACCTGTCCGCTGGTGGTAAATGCTTCATTTGCCTTCTTAAGAGCAGGTTTAACCTCAGAATCTTCTTTGCCGCTAGGAAGCTTATCAAGTACGATTCCTGCTGCCGCCTCAAGTGCTGCTATCTCTTTTGCCTCGCCTGTAAATGAGACAATGAGGTTATCCTTAGTAAATATCTTCTTTACAAGGCCGCTTAAAGTTGCAAGGATCTCATCTTTCTTCTCGTCGTAATTATCAAGAAGGTCTGAGATAAACTTATAAAATGCGATTCCGCTTGTAAGCTCTGTAAAGAGGCTTTCTTCAGTAAAACCTGCAAGTGCTCTGTTGATAGCTGTTCTGTGGCCTGCAGACTCAAGAGACATCTTCATACGGGATACATTTTCGGCAATGATCTCTTTTACACGTACAGGGTCTGTAAACTGTGTACCAAAGATAAGCTCTGCCATAAGTTCGTTCATCTTAGCGCACTTGTCTTCAAGGCACTTGCCGCTTACATTTAAGCTTACACGAAGCCTGTCAGGGTTGTGGCGGTCGGCATCAAATGAAAGAAGCGCTGCGATGCCGCCGGTGTGAAGGTTGATCTCTTTTGTGAGGTCGTCATACTTATAATTTGCTGTATCTACCATACCAAGTGTGATCTCAAGAAGACCAAGGTATGGGATCTCTTCTTCTTTAACATGCTTTGCATCAAAGGAGTATATGGCATTGCATATACCGTTTGTGTAAAGCTCATGCTTTAACTCTTTAACGCCATTAAACTCACCCACAGCGATAACGTCTTTTTCAACTTCTCTCTTAATATCGCTTCTTGTAAGTGTAGGAAGCTTTTCAAGATCTTCTTTGGTATCTCCTGCTTCCTGATATGCTTTAAGCTCTTCCTGCTGCTTAATGATAGCCTGCTTTTCTTCTTCGCTCATGGCAGCGTACTTTTTAGCAAGCTTTTCTGCAAGAGCCTTTTCCTTCTCTTCCTGCTTTCCTGCCTTTGCGTGAAGAGAAATGATAGCCTTGTGAGGATTGTTTAAAATGTACTCCTCAACGATCTTTTCAAAATAATCGCCTTTGGCAAGCTTTCTGAGTTCTTCGTATACTCCGCCGAGCTCAAGTGCATCAAAAGGTCTGTTATCATCATAAAGCCAGGTCTTAAAGAGGTTGAAGTTGTACATAAGTCCCTTTGGATAAACTCCAAAGTCAGCCTCTCTGTATTTGAAATCAAAAATGTTGATTGCAGAAAGAAGGGCTTTTTTGTCGATTCCTTCTTTTACAAGCTTTTTAAGTGTATTTTCAACGATCTCTACGAATTTGTCTTTTGCATCTACGGCTGCATTTCTGATAAGGTAGCCTGCATATGCCTGCTTCATATCTGAATCTGTAACGCCGGACATATCCGTACCGATGCCGCCCTCTACAAGGGCTCTCTTTACAGGTGCTCCCGGTGCATCAGAAAGCACATAATCAAGAATGGTAAGTGCTGTAAGTGTAAGATTGTCCTTTGTGTCGGTAGCTGTCATGTACGCATACCATGACGCGTCCTTCTCGTCTTCTACCGTATCTACAGCGTAGGTATCTGTCTCTTCTCTGAATGCAGGCGCCTGACTGCGAAGGTTTGAATCAACCTCTCTGTATTCGTACTTTGAAAGGTACTCGGAATCAAGATAAAGAAGTCTTTCTTCCATATCCATGTTGCCGTACAGATAAATATAGCTGTTTGAAGGATGATAGAGCTTGCCGTGGAACTCAAGGAATTCCTCGTAGGAAAGCTCAGGAATGTGGTCAGGATCTCCGCCTGAGTCGTTGCCGTACTGGGTATCAGGGTAAAGAGCCCTCTTTACGGTCTCAAAGAATACATCTGAAGGGTCTGAGTAAGCTCCCTTCATTTCGTTATATACAACGCCGTTTTCTTTAAGTACGCCGTCTTCTATCTCGTATCTCCAGCCTTCCTGAAGGAAGATCTCTTTGTGCTTGTAGATATTTGGATGGAATACGGAATCAAGGTAAACATCCATAAGGTTCTTGAAATCCTTGTCATTGCAGCTTGCCACAGGATACATGGTCTTATCAGGTGCAGTAAGCGCATTTAAGAATGTGTTAAGAGAACCCTTTGCAAGCTCAACAAACGGATCTTTTATAGGGTATTTGTCGGAACCGCAGAGAACGGAATGCTCAAGGATATGTGGCACTCCTGTGGAATTTTCCGGTGTAGTTCTAAAGCTTATACAAAATACTTTGTTATCGTCATCGCAGGAAATAAGTGCGATCCTTGCTTTTGTCTTTTTGTGTCTAAGGTAGATCCCCTCTGCCTTAAGCTCGTTTAAAGGTCTTGTCTCCACCACATCGTAAAGATCGGTGACATTTTTAGAAAAATTCATACTCTTCCTCCACGCGTTTTATAATCTTTTGATAAAATTACCGATAACCGATACATGTTCTTTATAGGTAACAAAAGCGTGTTCATCATAATCAAGTACTATAGACTTGACAAGAGGAAGCTCGTATTTGTTTATAATCATATAGATCATGGTTCCCGGTTCGTCGGTGTAGCCGCCCTTCGCCTCCCAGGTGGTGGCACCGCGGTAGAGCCTGTCAAATATGTGTTTTTCAAGCTCTTTTGAGTCTTTCTTTGTAAATATCTGCACTTCCACATTGATTACCTGAGCATGTACTTTATCGATAGTCATGTTCATAAATACAGTGTAGATAATTGAGTAGATAGCGATGGATGGATCAAATAAGAAAAGCATTGATCCATATACCAGAAGGTTGATCCCTATTGAAACCTTTCCGACAGTCATGCTGGCGATCCTTTTTGAAAGGATTATTCCAACGATATCTCCGCCACCGCCGCTTGCACCATATTTTAGAGCAATACCTGTTCCAACACCTGATATGATACCGCCGATGAGACAGCCCGCAAGGGAATCGTCTATGATCGGATCAATAGGCGACGGGATAAAGGTAAGCCCTAACGTAATAACAGTAACAGATATTACTGTTTTAAAGATAAATTCTTTACCTATATCTTTGAATGCCCACAAAAACAAAGGTACATTTATGGCATAGTAAATAATACCGGCAATGTCCACACTGCCGAACTGCATACCAAGGCCGTTTTCAAGACCTGTCCTTATAAGCTGAGCTATACCTACGGCACCGCCATTATAAAAGCCAAGCGGCACTATAAATAACTTTGCTCCTATGGCATAAAGAAGACCTCCGAGAGCTGCCATAAAATAACTGAGCTGCTTGCTCGGAAGCTTGTTTTTAAAAGAATTCACTGTTCCTCCTTCTACTCCCACGCTATAGTATATCATACTTTCCCTCATTCTTCCGTAAAAAAATATATTTTTGTGAAAAAAATACTAAAAAATAATTTTGTACAAAATTTCGTTATGGTTTTTGTCTATTATTTTTTTGCCATCCGTTCATTTTAATGTGCTTTTTGTAAGTATTGCATAATTTTACTCTCTCGTTTTGTGCAATATGCACAACAAAATCCGTTAAAATTTTTTCAAACATAATTTGACATTCTTTTGGGGTTGAGTATAATGGGCATTGTTAAGAGAAGATAGGTTTGATTTTTTAGAAAAGAGGGGTACAATATGTTTAGTAGAAAACCACAGACAGCTTTAACAGCTAAGAAAGAAATGAAAAGAAACCATAAGGCAGCAAGCAAGAAAGTAGTTGCTATGGTTAAACCACTTAATGGCTATACTAATGCAAACGGCGTTATGATGCCATACTAATTACCGCTAACAAGTTAAACTTCAATACTTTTTAATCCTTTTTTAAATTATTACCAAAAGAAGTCCACGAAAGTGGGCTTCTTTTGGTTTTACGGATATTTATTTTCTAAAGTTATTCGATCTTAATACCGTTTGTCTTTATCACCGCTCTTGGCAGCGCATCTTTAGCAGTTCCCCATGGCTTATCTGCATTTCTGTAGTCAAACTTGTCTGTAAACCACTCCACATCATCACGGACGCGTTTCATATTCTCAATATAAAGCTTATCAAGCTGCTCCGTAAAAGAGGTAAGCTTATCTCCTGAAAGCTTTGCAGGTGCAAGAGATCTCAAAAGTCCGTAGTGCTCAGTGCAAAAGCCCTGACTTTCCGCAAAGGACTTTCTAAATACTTCATCTGTCTTATACATGTGAAAGATCGTCTCTATATATCTTTCAAAGATATCCTTTATCCGGTTGCAGACATAACATGAGTTTGTCAGCTTGTTAATGTATGCTGTTACCGCAGATTCACCGGTGTTTTTCTTAAAAAGTCCGGACTTTACAGGGGCATCATTTTTAGCAAGCTCCTCAAGGTCTTTTATGGTCTTATCCATATGGGTCTTAAGCATAAGTCCAAGACCAAGACGGTTCTGATTTGCGTACATCATACGGATATGTTTGCTGCAAAATCCGATCTTATCTGTCTCCATACGAACATCGTCTTCCATATAGCTCGGTCCCATAACAAATTCTATGGCATTATTTTCAAGGCTTTCATACATTTTACATACAGGACACTCGCATTTCTCGTTAAATGCATCCTGTACAGGTATGGTATATAACTTTTCCAATCCTTTTTCCTCCCGCAGTCTTTTTCTCATTAATTTAAAGTATAGCATAAATAAGACCGGCTGCAAACAAGCAGCCGGCCAAAATAGCTTTATTAACTTACTACACGGTAGAAAGATCCCACTCTTCATGGATCTTTGGAACGTCTGAGATAAGTCTCTTTGTGTAAGGAGCCTGAGGATTAAGGATAACATCGTCAGCCTTACCAACCTCAACGAACTTACCATGTTCCATAATGTAGATTGTATCGGATACGTAATAAGCAAGTCCGATATCGTGTGTGATGAATACGATGGTCATATTGATCTCATCACGAAGCTTAAGGAGCATATCAAGGATTGTTGCTCTTGAACAAGCATCGATCATTGATGTAGGCTCGTCGGCAAGAAGGATCTTCGGCTTAAGAAGGAAGATACGCGCGATCATAAGACGCTGCATCTGTCCGCCTGAAAGCTCGAAAGGATACTTATTTGTAAGCTCTGCATACTTAAGGTTAACGAAGCTGCAGGCTTCTGTCATAAGACGCTCTTTCTCTTCTTTTGGAAGATTCTTTCCGCCTCTCATGTTAATACAGTCAAGAAGAACTTCATCGATCTTCTTGAACATGTTGTATGTAGCGAATGGATCCTGGAAAATAGCCTGAATACCTTTCCAGTATTCCTGTTTTTTCCTATGAGTCTTGATATCACGAGGCTGACCCTGGAAGAAGATCTCGCCTTCTGTTACTCCGATAAGGCCAAGGATCATCTTTGAGATGGTGGTCTTTCCTGAACCTGACTCACCAACGATCGAAATGATGTCGCCCTCTCTGAAATCAAAATCTACATGGTCAACAGCAACAGTTTTCTGATTACCGAAACCAAATACCTTTGTAACGCCGCGTCCTGAAAGACAAGGCTTTCTCTCTGTAGTATTAGTCACGACCATACACCTCCTTCAACTGTTCAAGTGACATTGAACATCTGTAGGCTCTGCCGCCACCGATATCCTTCATAGCAGGTGCAAATGCCTTACACTCAGGTGTAGCATATTTACATCTGTCTGCAAAACGGCAGCCTGCAGGAGGTCTCTTAAGGTTCGGAGGAGTACCCGGAATAGCTGTAAGCTTAACATCTCTTGTACCTGCCTCAGGAACGATGATCGAACCCATAAGACCGTATGTATAAGGATGAAGAGAATCAAATACCATTTCTTTAGCGGTACCTTTCTCTACGATCTGTCCTGCGTACATAACCATGATGTCGTCAGTAACATTGTAAAGAAGAGGAAGCTCATGTGTAATGAAGATCATGGACTTAATGAAGCCCTTCTCCATAAGATCTCTCATCATCTTGATAACCATCTTCTGGCTTGTAACATCGAGCGCTGATGATGGCTCATCGGCAATAAGAACCTTTGGTGAAAGAATTGTTGAAATAGCGATAACTGTACGCTGTTTCATACCACCTGAAAGCTCTACTGCGTGCTTCTGAAGAACGCTCTCAGGAAGACCAAGGATCTCGAATCTTTCTTTTGCCATGTCATAGATATCCTTCTTTGATACCTTTGGATCATGTGCATGAATAACATCTTCAAGGAATCTGATGATCTTCTGTGTAGGGTTAAGAGCATTCATGGCAGCCTGTGGAATATAAGCGATCTCTGTACCAAGGATAGATTTACGAACCTGGTCAGGGGTCATGTTGCTTATATTTCTGCCATCTACTTCAATACTACCGCTCATATAATGAAGCGGAGCAAAATAATATCCCATGAGTGAAAGTGCAAGTGTGGATTTACCACATCCTGACTCACCGGCAATACCTAAAGACTTTCCTTCTTCAATCTGAAGAGAAACGCCGTCAACCGCATAAACATCCTCTTTGAAACGGGTGACGTATTTTGTCTTGAGGTCTTTTACATCAAGCATAATTTTTCCCATTTTTACGTCCTCCTAGTCTCTGAGCTGTGGATTGAATACCTGATCCAATCCGGTGTTCATAAGGTTAAGTGAAAATGCAACAAGTGCGATGGATACGATAACCGGAAGGAATGCCCACCACTGTCCTGCAAGAGGAGTCTGTGCTGACATAGCCCAGTTCATCATAAGTCCGAGGGTAGCAACCTTTGTTGTAGCAGGTCCGAGACCGAGCATAGAAAGCTGTGCTTCGGCAAGGATAGCTGAAGAGATCTGAAGGATAAATGCCATAACAACGTATGATGCGATGTATGGAAGGATATCTTCAAATACGATTCTGATAAGGCTGTGTCCTGAAAGCTTAGACATGTTAACGTGGTCACGGTTACGAAGTGAGATAACCTGTGAACGAACGGAACGTGTAGTCCAGGTCCAGCTGGTTGCACCGATTATTATACCTACAAGCAATACACCTCTCGCGCTCTGATCTACAGAGAAAGAGATGAGGATTATAAGTACGAAGGAAGGAATAACTGTAAAAAGGTTTGTAATAAACACGATAATATCATCTACGATACCGCCAAGGTAACCTGAAAGGAGACCAAGGATAAGTCCGATGATGGTAGCGATGGTACCTGCAAGAAGACCCATCTTAAGTGATGTACCTACAGCGTGGCAAAGCTCAATAAACTCGTCACGACCGAAGTTGTCTGTACCAAGAAGGAATGTCTTTCTAACGGTAACATCATTAACGTTTGTAAAGGAATTGAACTCAATCTTGTTTTCTTCAATGAGTTCTCCTGTATCAGGATCTTCGCCTGCAATAACGATATCTGAAGTCTTAAGCATAGCTGAAAGTTTTGCAGTTAACTTTCTGTAGTACTGCTTCTTAGCATTTGTAAGACCTTTGATCTTGATATCTTTGTAGTTGTTGATCCAGAAAACTACAAATTCTTCGGCATCTGCAGGAATCTCAGACTCCTCAACATTACCAAACTTTACAAGCCACTCAACCATAGAATCTTTATCTTCCTGGGTAAGAGTCTTGTCAAATCGATGGGACTTGATGTCCATCTTAAGATTATACTTCTTTGCTTCAATCGCATCTGCTATTGAAAAATAAGTACCCGGTCTGTAACAAGCAGCAGCCTGCATGGCAAGCGGATCTGCTTTTGAAAATGCAGGTACGAGTATAGCAAGGCAGAGCATAATAGCAAAAATCACAAATCCGAAAACGAATTTAGGCGAATGAAACGCCTGATTGATAGTGTTTTTCATACCATGTCTCCTCCCTTATCAAGTATCCTGCTGAGCTGCTTTGATACGAGGATCGATAAGACCGTAAAGGATCTCAACTGCAAGGTTTGCAATAAGAACCATTATGGTAATAACGAGGGTCGAAGCAGAGATCAGCGGATAGTCTCTGTTACCGATAGCTTTGAGCATGGTTGAACCGATTCCAGGATAGTTGAAGATGGTCTCAGCAACGATGTTACCACCGATCATTGTACCAAGGGACATAGCAAGTCCGGTGATCTGTGGGAGCATAGCGTTTCTGAACACGTATCCAACGATCTTTCTATCTTTTATACCAAGGAAACGACTATATTTTACATAGTCTGCATTTAATTCGTAAATTGACATTGAACGCATACCGATAGCCTGTCCACCGATGGTGATAAGCACCATTGACCAGAATGGAAGCTGATAGTGTGCAAGCAATGATTTGAAAAATGTCCAAGAAAAACTTGGGAGAAGGTCATATCCGTATCCGCCTCCTGTAGGAGCGATCTTAAGATATACCGCGAAGATATAAAGTAATACTGTCGCCATACCAAATGCCGGGAAGTTACCCAGGAACATAAATAAAGGTAAGATTACTTTATCGAATACGCCTTTTATGTACGCCGCCACGGCTCCCAGCACATTACCCAGTATCCATCCGACTATGATGGCGGGCAGCTGCAGCGCAATGGTCCAGCCTACGCAGGCTTTAAGAAGATCTGAAATAGGTCTTGGATAGTTGCTTAAGGAAATACCGAAATCTCCTCTTAATGCATTAAAAACGAAATTAAAAAACTGCACATAAAGTGGTTTATCAAGTCCAAATTTTGCCCTGTAGTCCGCAAGTACTTTCTCAACCGCGGTCTGTTCCATACCCGGAGCAATAGCACTCTGTGCAATGGCATCTACCGGGTTACCGGGCATCATACGTGGAAGAATGAAGTTGAGTACCAGCGCAACTAAAAGAGTTACAAGGTACCATCCGATCTTTGTCAGATAATACTTCTTATATCCTTTCATAATTTTCACCCCGCAAAAAAAATGATTTCTTTTCAAACATACAGCGGAAGAGCAGCGAAGTGCCCTTCCGCCATTATTAACTGTCTTTTAAGTCTTAGTTTAGACTACTGTACAAGGTAAAGGTTGTAAAGAGCTGCAATACCATATCCATCTGTACAATCTGTTGGAGGAATGTTGTCTCCATCGCCAAGAGCTGGGAATCCTGACCAAACTGACTCGTTTGTGTTGTGGAAAAGCTCTGGTCTGTACATAAGTGAGAATGAAGGAACTTCATCAAGGTAAATCTGTGAAAGTTCTGTATAAGCAGCCTTAAGCTGTGAATCTTCCATAGTAGGAATTGCCTGGATAAGCTCATCAGCTCTGTCATTTCTGAACCATCCGAAGTTACCACTCCAGTTGTTTGAAGTAATACCAGCGAACTCAGATGACATAAGTGCACGAACACGGCCCCATGGACATGTTGGTGATGCACCTGATGGTGACCACATACAAATCTCGAACTGACCTGTTGTAAGCATATCTGACATATATGTAGAAGCTTCTGGGTAGTATGTTTCGATCTCGATACCGATCTTCTTACCAGCTGCTGCTACGATTTCCATAGAAGCTTCCCAGTCAGACCAACCTGTAGGACAAGCTGCCTGAAGGTGAATCTTTGTACCGTTGAGCTCTCTGTAGCCGTCTCCGTCTGTATCAAGGATACCAGCCTCATCGAGAACCTTGTTTGCTCTGTCGATATCATTTCCTGCGAACTGATATGGCTTAAGAGCTTCTTTGTCGATAAGTGCCTGCTCACCATCTGTTGGGTTCATTACTGAACGAGGAACAGCTGTGAATGTAGGACACTGTCCGCCCATAGCTGCAGATACGATCTGATCGTAATCTACTGCGTAAGCGATAGCCTGACGAACTGCCTTCTGATCAAGACCAGGAACGTCGAGCTTTAACCATGCTGTTGGCATAGTAACACACATGTTGTAAGGAGCTTCATCGATGAATGCTGAGATGTTAGGATTTGTTTCCATCATCTGAGGAATATCGATGTTGAACTGCTGTGAAACGTCAACTTCGCCGTTTGAGAATGCAAGGTTACCTGCAGCGTTATCAGCGAAGAGGTTGTGTCCTAAGTACTTAGGAACTGGGAGTGATCCCCACATAGAAGCGTCAGCTCCCCAGTAGTTATCATCACGTACGAAGATAACCTTCTGATCATCGTTGTAGTATTTCTTGTATGGACCTGAAGCTACGAAGTCTTCCATAAGGTCATCCTGAACCTTAGCCTGATCTCCGCCGTTTCTCTCTACAACTTTGTCAAGGTATGCTTTGCACATAACGTACTGCTGAGCGATGTACTGAAGACCCTGAAGTGGGTTGTTTGTAACGCCGTTTGTCTGAGCCATCTTAATAACTACTGTGTAGTCATCCTTAGCCTCAACGCCTGTGATGTATGGATCCCAGCCGCCAGGGAATGATGGGCTGTAAGTATGATTGAACTCATATGTTCCAACAACGTCTGCTGCTGTAACAGGAGTACCGTCATCCCAGTGAGCTGCCTGATTGAGCTCTACAGTAAGCTCTGACTTATCATCGTTCCAAGAATACTTTGTACCAAGGAGTGGGTAAAGCTTACCATCAAGGAGATTGTACATGAAGAGTGTCTCGTAAAGGATTTCACGAGCACTTGAGTTCTGTGAGATACCAAAGTTGTTAGCATTGGAGTGGATTGGGTTCCATGCGTTTATAGCGCCCCACTGCTGACCGTTGAAGTAAAGTGTCTCATTTCTAGGTGTTGAACCAGGAGTTGTGTCCTCAGCTGCTGGAGCAGGTGTTTCGTCTGCTGCAGGTTCTGGAGCCGGGGTCTCATCCTTGGTCTCTGGCTGCTGCTCTGTCTGTTTTTCAGGAGCAGGAGCAGGTGTCTCTTCTGCTTTCTTGCCACAAGCTGCGAGGCAGCCGATTACCATAGCAAGAGCAAGAAGAATAGAAAGCATTTTTCTCATTTTCATTAGAGAAACCTCCTCTTTCTTCGCCTTTGGCGATTAAAATTTTGTTGGTGTAGAAAACATAAAAACGTTTTTACAACCACGTAAATATTATAATACTATTCAACAAAGATTGCAACCTTTTTGTAAGTTTTATTGTGAAATTTAACTATAAGAAATGGTCATAACAGATATTAATAGAACGATATTTGACAGATTTTTATAATTCATAGATAAAAAAAGTCTTTTTATTGTGCATTTTCCATAACAAAAGGACTGCCCCCCGGCAGTCCTTTTTACGATATTGTTATATTTTGTTTTTTATTGTTGTTTTGCAGAATCAATTATTTCTTTGATCTCACGGGCCTTATTCTTTACGTTATCTTTGATAGTCCTTGAGGTAAGGATGGAAGATATCCATCTTCCGGCCTCTTCTGTCTTACCGATACGTCTTGAAAGATCCGCAAGAATGATCATAAGAGCACCTTCATCAAGATTGCCGCAGATAGGAAGGTTTTCTGTTGAAAACGCATTATCAAAACCAACGTATGCATTTTCAAGAGCTTCTTTCTCATCTGCTTCAAGCTGCTTTATAACATTTTCTCTGTCAGGTGTATCTTCAGGTAAAGATTCTCTCTTTCCTCTTAAAACCCAGGCGAGCTTAAGACAAGTATAAGCTCTCTCTGAATCCTTTGCTCTCTTTACGATAGTACTTACAAGAGCAAGTTTGAATCTGCCGATGGCGTTATCATATGTGTAAATATCACCTGACTCATCAATACCCTTAAAGGCTTTTGTAATGTTTTCTTTAATAAGTTTGCACTGCGCTGTACCAAGATATGTAAAGTACTTTGCTATAGATGCATAACCACACTTCGGACATACAACCGCGTCGTACTTGTTACAGTCAAACTGCTGATACTTCGGACGAAGGTCTGTATCTGTTCCCGCAAGCTTGACTTTTCCCGCTCTGACTGCCTTTGCGTGGAACTCAGCGTCACAGCAAGGGCACTTGAAGGTCTTGTCAAATATATAATCTTTTTCGGTAGCTTCCGGAGCCGCAGCCGCAGCAGCGCCCGGTTTCTTTTCTTCTTTTTTCTTTTCTTCATAGACATTGAGTTTGTCTGCCTTAAGGCCAAACTTCTCAAGTCCCGCAAATAATCCCGGCATTTTATCCTCCTAAGATCTGTATACATAGTTTCTCAATCTACTGATTAGTATATCACAACAAATCTAAAATTTAAAGATTTCTTTTTTGTGGCCTTTTTACGGCTACTCTTTCGTCGGCGTGTATTCCTTTTTTCGCGGCCGTCCCGGCTCAGACAAATTGCTCGCATGCAATCCGAAAAGCTTAACCGCAACAGGAGAAAATGGGATATGCCTCTAAGCTCAAAAACGAATACACGCCTCCTGCGTAGCCTCCTGTGATCATCAACCCATTATTAAAATACCTTCAAGATACCTTCAAGCTATCATTAAGATAATTTCTGCCCGGTATATCCGGGATATGTTAGCTTGCAGTTATGATAACTGTACTATTTCTTTATTCTGCTTAATTACCTAACGCTTGAATCCGATTTGCAAGTCAAGCCCTTGCTGCGTAGCAGTGCGTAAGCAGGCTTTACTTGCAAGTCGAGTTCAAGCATAATTTCCTAAGCAGAATCAAATTATTAAATGCCACACTATAAATATCGATACTACTAATATTAACCAAGGAGTTTTGCTATTCCGTATAAATAGGGGCGTTTATAGCACGGCGTCTCTTGTTTTTGAGATGTCTTAAAATGCCATTTTCCTTATGATCTGCAAAGCTTTTCAAAGTGCATGCGAGCAATTTGTCTGAGCCGGGAGGTGAGGTGGCGGGGAGAATCAGAATAATATTTATATAATTGCACGGAGCGATATGTCTATGCTTTTTATGTTATGTTCATACTGCTTTAAGTGGTCATAGCGAGCGCAGCGAGAAAAAAGTCTGCAAGGAACCCATCAAGCTTGCTTGAATGGGCTTCATGCAGGCTTTTAAGAGTGGCACGAAGTGCCATATGACCACTTTTATAGAAAATCATAAACTTATAACAGAGCGACGTGCAAATCGGTCAATTTCAAGTCATGAAATCTCATACTTTTTCATCTCTCCCCAAGCCGCCGACCGATCGGCGAGTTTTATGCGCAGCATGCATAATAAATGAAAAGCGTCAGATCATATTAGGAAAATGAGTGTTTTATAGACCGCGAAAAAAGAAGAGACGACCGGGCGAAGAAAAAAGCCCCGGGCAGGCAACACCCTCAAAGGCAAAAGAAAGCCCCGAGCTATAAGCACGGGGCTAAAAAATTCATTTATCTGTAGAAGTAATGGGCAGCTATCCTTACGCCCTTTGGCTTCTGGTTTGCAAGTGAGGAACTGTATCTGCGGAAGAAAAGATAGTTCTCATCTTCAGTGCCGTACTTTCCTTCAAGTGCAGCCTTTGCAGCTTTGATACACTCTTCTTCCTGCTTGATCTCGGCTGCGTTTGTTCTCTTGCCATAAAGACGAAGAGCTTTTGCAAGAGTTCCTACGTTCGGAGAAGAAACAGAGAACTGGTAGATAGATCTGCCGTAGTATCTGCTGTATGTTTTCTGGTAGATAACCTCTTTAAGAGTATTTGGGAAAAGATTGGAATCTACTCTGTTAAGTACTACATTTGCTACAGCAAGCTTGCCCTTGTAAGGCTGGTTGCCTGCTTCTGCAAGGATAAGGCATGCAAGAAGCTTAACATCTTTTGCTGTATATTCTCTGCCGGTCTCTTCTTCGGCATCTTCTACTTCGTAAGTAATGATCTGAGGAGCAGGTGCTTCTTTCTTCTTTGAAGTCTTTACTTCATTCTCTTCCTCGGAAACAACTTCTTCCTCTACTACTGCTTCCCCTGCAGGCACTTCATCTTCTGCGGCATCTGCTTCGATACCGTCTGCGCTTTCTTCTACGTCAAGTACTTCTTCTGCGGCAACGTTTGCCTCAGCCTCTTCTCCTTCGGCTGCAAACGCTTTAACGCTTCCGCCCGCTAAGATTAAGGCTGTTAAAAATATTGATATACTATAAGTTAACTTTCTTAACATATTTTCCTCCTGATTTGTAACATTTCGTAACAAATTTGTAACAAATTATATCAGCAAAGAAAATATTTGTCAACCCCTGTTGGAAATGTCGTACTAACTCCGTCCCTATACGACAAAAAAGTCCGGCGGATGTCCGCCGAACTTTTTTATACGAATGCTGCTTCTATAACTTCCTTCATATCTGAAACAAGTTTGATCTGCATTCCTTCTTTTATCTCATCTGAAAGCTCTTCGATGTCGCTTTCGTTTTTCTTTGGTACAAGGACTGTAGTGATGCCCGCACTCTTTGCGGCCAGCAGTTTTTCCTTAAGTCCTCCTATAGGAAGGACTCTGCCCCTAAGGGTTATCTCTCCTGTCATAGCAATATCGCTTCTTACCTTTTTGCCGGTAGCCGCAGAAAGCACCGCTGTAGCTATGGTAATTCCGGCAGATGGGCCGTCTTTTGGTACTGCACCCTCAGGTACGTGGATATGCACATCATGCTTAAAGAAGTATTTGTCATCTATGCCGTATTTTTTACTTACGGACCTGATGTAGCTTATGCCTGTCATGGCAGATTCTTTCATTACATCGCCAAGCTGTCCCGTAAGCTGCAGGCTGCCCTTACCCGGCATAACATTTACCTCGATCTCAAGAGTATCGCCGCCCACACTTGTCCAGGCAAGACCGCGAACAATGCCGACTTCAGGCCTGTCTGCTGCCTTATCCGGTCTGTAGGTCTTTTTACCAAGAAAATCTTTAAGATTCTTTTCGTTTACCTTTATGGCCTTTGTACCCTTTTCTACGATCTCTTTATCGGCCTTTCGGCAGATCTGCGCGATCTTTCTCTCTAAGGTACGAACCCCCGCTTCTCTGGTGTAATTTTCTATAATGGAGCGAAGGGCAGCGTCTGTAATGGTAAGCTCGCCCTTGTTAAGGCCGTTCTTTTCCTTTTGTTTAGGAATAAGATGTTCCTTTGCTATGTGGAACTTCTCATTTGCGGTGTAGCTCGTTACTTCTATTATCTCCATACGGTCGATAAGAGGCCGCGGTATGGTGTTAATGTCATTTGCAGTAGCAATAAAGAGCACTCTTGAAAGATCTACAGGCATATCGATGTAGTGATCTTCAAAGAATCTGTTTTGCTCAGGGTCAAGCACCTCAAGAAGGGCTGATGAGGTATCGCCCTTGTAATCGCTGCTTACCTTGTCGATCTCGTCAAGAAGAATAAGCGGATTGCTTACTCCGGCATTTTTAAGGCCCGAGATGATACGACCCGGCATAGCTCCTATATAGGTTCTTCTGTGTCCTCTTATCTCTGCCTCATCTCTTACGCCGCCAAGAGAAACCCTTACATATTTTTTATTAAGAGCTCTTGCCACAGACCTTACTATAGAAGTTTTACCTGTGCCCGGAGGCCCTACAAGGCAGATGATACCTGTCTCTGTAACATCTTTTTTCTTTGCTCTGACCGCAAGAAACTCAAGGATCCTCTCCTTTACCTTTTCAAGGCCGTAGTGATCCTCATCAAGAATAGACGCCGCGTTGATGGTATCATTATTGTCTTCAGACACTTTATT
>JAEEGF012416288.1_pt1 | contig 24314 bp, 10 predicted proteins | sample 9134171 | NCBI WGS metagenome assembly JAEEGF01 (sample SAMN16246542, study PRJNA631951) | gut metagenome | biome: gut microbiome; feature: rumen; material: AP-attached | host: Bos | place: Iran: Karaj | collected 2018-10
TTTGCCAATACATTCCATCCCAAGTAGTTCGCTTAGACGAACGACTTCCTTTTCGGAAATAGAGCCCAATTCACGCGCCAATGTAATGAACGACATGGTCAGTTCTCCTTCATTGTCATCATGCTTTTAACAGAGAGACAATTTCCTATTATTTAATATACGTGTAGAACTGCCAATTTATCAAGTGAAAACTAATAAAAAATTACCTTTTTTTCATTTTTTGATTATTTTTTTATGGAAGTGTCAATTTAATGACCTTTTTGACGGAAGCAATCTGTTCGTCCGTGCCCATGACGGAGACTTTATCATGCGGTTCGAAGCGGTCTTCCGGACCTGGCAAACCTTTCAGCGCTACGCCTTTGCGGACGATTCGAGCCACCGTCACGCCAGTCAGATTGCGTAACCGCAATTCACGCAGCGTCTTGAAGCAGACCTGCGATTTTTCTGGAACTTCAATCTCTTCAATATGCAACTGAAGAAGATTCGTAAGAGACTCTTCATAGACGGGCCGTTCCGTCTTGGCGAGAAATTCCTTCGTTTTCTTCTCAACAGCCTCATCTCCAAGGAAATACACATCGTCTTCCGCCTGAAATGAGGCGTTCGCTCCCGGATTGTTCAATTTCACGCCGTCTTTGCGGACGATGCGGGACACCGTCGTCCCCGTCTGATTACGCAAGTGCAACTGGTTGAACGGGATGCCAATGCAACCAGATGTCTTCGGGACTTTCAGATGGAACTCGTGGTTTGAAAACAACAGGACGCTTTCCACTTCGTCCCGTCCATCGTCTTCGCCGTTCATCAGTGAATTCAACGTGTCCTGCGCATCCGTCGCCAATGTCTTAAATTGGTCGTGCCAAACGAAATACGCAAGGATGAAAATGACAATCATTCCGATGAACATATACCAATTGAACACCAGCAGGCTACTGAGGAATGTATATTCCAGAAGCAGAAGCCCTAATGTGATCAAACGGACTGTCGTGCGAATGATACGGCGGAAGCTGACGACCCAATGCGTCTCCGCGAAATTCTGGCTGGAAGCGCCGGAAATATCTCGGCCTAAACGAGTTCCGAGCCATGCACCATTCAAAAACAGGGGGATGGACAGGAGACTTGCGACGGCCCATAATGCCACAACTTTGTACTCTTGAATCCATGACGGCAGTTTGTCCCACAGGCTGGTTACGCCCTTCAGATAATCCGCCACAAGGAAGATGACGGCGATCAGCACCATGTTTAAAGCGAACAACATGAAATGCCAGCCGAATTGATGCAAGTGGTTCTCCGACACGAGTTCACGGCCTGTGCGGCTGCTCCATGCCGTGTAATTTTTCATGCCTTTCTGCACAGATGTCGGGAAATGATTGAACATCCAGTCCGCGAAAACGCCTGTCTTGCGTAAGATGAACGGATTCAACAATGTCGTGATAATGGACACGCCGACGGCCACTTGATACATTGCTGGAAATGGCTCTGCGGCATTCGTCAGCCTTACTCCCAACAACGCAACAAGATAGGCAAAATCACCAATCTGTGCGAGCCCGACGCCGACCTGCAACGAGTCGCGGAATGTCTGCCCTGTCAGCAGGCAGCTCGCCAAGCTGTTCAGACTCTTGCCGACGATGACGACCGCCGTCAGCAGCAGAATCGTCCATTTGTGCTCCCACATCTGGATGGGATTCACCATGAGGCCGATCGTCACGAAGAACATCGCGCTGAACATGCAACGGATACCTACAGTGTTCTTGTTCACACGTTTACGGACTTTCGACTCCGAAATGATGGCTCCTACGAGAAATGCACCGAGGGCCAAACTGAAATTCATCCGTTCCGCGATAAGCGAAATACCGAACGTCACGCCCATGATGATGACTAGCAGCGTCTCTTCGTCCTGAAGTTTGCTAAGCATTTTGTTTAGGAACGGCGGCAACAGGAGAAGTCCGAAAATGAAAACGCCTGTAAGGAACAACCCTAACAGCCCCAATTGTTTAGCTAATTCTCCAGCTTGGAAGCGGCCCGTCATACCAAGACCTGTCAAAATCGCCATGATGCCGATTGTCAGCACATCTTCACTAATGGTCGTGCCAAAAATGACGGAGGCGAATTTTTCCTTTGAGCAACCCATTTCGTCCAGACTCTTCGCGAGAAGCGTTGTGGAAGAGTCGCAGATGACGCCACCAAGGAAGAGGCTCGGGATAGTATCCCATCCAAGAATCTGTCGTCCAACGACATAGCCGATGAGAATCATCATGCCGAGATCATAGATGGCGGCAGGAAAAACCGTTCGACCAAGTTTTCGCAACTTGCGAATGTTCAGTTCCAAGCCAAGCGTGAACATGAGGAAGATGATGCCCAAATTGGCCAAGACATTGATGCTTTCTTCGTTGCGGATCAACAGGTTATTAAAGAAATTCATCCGCATCAGCGCCCCAGCGGCGATGTAGCCGATGACTTTCGGCCAGCCCAAAAGATGGAACAGCGCAGCAACGATTCCGGCCGCTAGCATGACGGCGGCCAGATCCTGCACAAGCGTCAGTTTCGTCAATTCGGCGGCTCCTGATTCCGCAAGCATGAAAGTTATCATATTCATTTGATCCTCAATATATTATGGCTTGCCTACAAGCTAAGCCCGATAATTCCCAAAACGCAGCACAAAAGGCCTGTTGCGGATTTCCATGTGCATTTTTCTCGTAGCACAAGAATGCTGTACAATGAAAATCCTGCAATGCAGCTCACGACCATGACTGGATAGGAAATGGCGCCGTAGCCAAGCTTCGCCATGCGATCCATCCCGTTGAATGTCAGATATAATGTGCCGAAAATGCCAATGGCCTTTTCGCCAAACGAAAACAACCAGAAATACGGCAGATGGAAATGTCTTTTCATGTTCTCCCGCAATGGTTTGAATCCGCCGCGACGCAATTGTCCGTACAATGCCGAAAGCAACGAACCAATAGATATGAAGAAACAACGATAGACGGCATGGATGCCATGACGAATTTCCTCCGAATAGCTTGGCTCGTTGTTGATGGTCTGCTGCAGACCACAGATCAAAAATGCCATGAACGATAAAAACAACCACGATTTGCCAGCCGTTTTCTGTGTATTGTCATGTCGGTCATGGGACATGAGCAATAACGCGATGAGAATCATCGCCATGCCGCATATACGCAGTAATGGCGCAGGAATGCCATGGAACAGAACTCCGATGATGAACGGAATGACCGTTCCCGACTGCAAGATGCCCCATACCAGGCCATTAGGACCACGTTCCATGGCCCGCGCCATCGTTTCGTTCAAGAGATATCCGGTCACGCCCACGAAGAAAAACATGACAAATGCGTAAAGCCCTGTCTTTTGAGAGACTTCCATCTGTGGAAAGACTTTCATGAGAATCAGTAAACCGCAAACGACAAACGTGAGCGTACTGGACATCAACTGCATAAGCGATGAATCGATGCCGTGCTTTTTGGCTCCGCCCATGACGACGCCCGTCAAAGTCCAGATCAGCCCGACCGCTATCAATATCAAAACGCCAACAAACATATCAACGGAAAAACGGATCATTTCCCGCTCTTCCGCCCTTATTATATAATGTAATACGATTCCTGTCTAGCGCAAGGTGTAGCGACGGCGTCCCGCCGTCGAATGAAACGACGGCGTCTCCGCCGTTGGATTGTAACGACGGCGTCCCCGCCGTTGGATTGTAGCGACGGCGTCCCGCCGTCGGGTGTAACGACGGCGTCCCCGCCGTTGGATTGTAGCGACGGCGTCCCCGCCGTTGGATTGTAACGACGGCGTCCCGCCGTCGGGTGTAGCGCGCGCGCCCCGCCTGCGCCGTCGCTACCTTCGTAACACACCTCCACAATTGCATTTGCTTTCAGCTTTAAGCTTTTGACTTTAAGCTTTTAAGCCAGCATTCCTCTTGTATTCTTGTTTTCGAAGATCCTCCCTGAACTGAATTCATCGAACGCGCCAATTTCCAGCAGCTTGTCATATTGCGCGCTGCCGTCGTCGCCGAACTTCAGCGTCACGGCGGATGCCGTGACACCGCTGACCTGCACCGACTTGTCGCCATCCGTGTAGGTCAGAGTGGAAGCGTTCCACTTCGCCGCGGAACCGCTGTCGAACCACAACGTGACTCTTCCGTCGGCCAGCTGCTCGACAGTGTCCTTGCCCCAATTTCCGCCGAAGGCGAAGATGTCTTCGCCACCGCCGCCGTGCATGGAGTCATTTCCACTGCCGCCGACGATCACGTCGTTTCCACCCGCGCCAACGATCCGGTCGTTCCCAGCGTCGCCGAACAGTGTATTGTTCCCTGCGTTCGACCAGATCGTGTCGTCGCCGAGCCCTCCGTGGACGGACAGCCCGCCGCCGACATAGTCGAACTGGTCGCTCGTCAGATCCACGATGTCGTTACCCGCGCCCGCGAAGATCGCGTCTAGCCGCGACAGACGGGCCTGCTGTTCCGCCACGCCGTCAGGAGACTCTGTTATGACATCATCCGCAAACAGCGCATCGCCGCCTTCATCGTCTGTCAGCAGGAGCGTTGTCGCATCATTGGAGCCAGCAAATACGTCGCCGAAACGGTTGCGGCCGCTGACAAGTGCGCGTTCGCCCGTACCGTTCCAGCCGTCTTTTATTCCCGAATGCGCGGCCTTCAGTTGACCGTTGCCGAACACGCCGACAGATCGAGCGAAGAACACGTCCGCCACACCGTCATCAACAGCCGACACGACGGATGGCCCCTCCGCCGTTCCGCCGGAGGAAACGACAATCTCTTCGCCGACGGCCCATTCTGTCCCCTCCTTCGCCCTCACGCGCCATTGCCACGTGCCTTCCGGTAGGTTGACATGTTCCATGCCAACTGTTTCCGTCTCCACCGTGACAACCGTCGCGAAGTTGTCCAAGCTATACTCAACCACATAGCCAGACGCGCCTTCGGCCGCCGTCCATGACACCTTGTCGTCGAGGACGATTGGATCAGCAGGCGTGGGAACGACGGTTGCCGTTATGGTCAGGCAAAGTTCACCATTCACCGTATCCAGCGTATAGTCCTTTCCATTCACGGCCGCCGTGACGCCCTTTGTCAAATCCGCCGTCAAATCCGTGTCTTTCACAGTCAGCTTCACTGTCTCGTTGAAGTCCGAGGCGTTGCCGGCAAGCTTGTATTGACCAGCCTCCTGAGCGGCGGCCACGCTGATGGAATAATCCATTGCATTAAGCAATGCAATGTCGTTGAGGATGACAGTGGCGGATGTAGTGCGTTCGGAAACATCAAATGTAACATGGGCACTGGATGCATCGACAGTGCCGGACATAATGGCACTGCCGCCCAATGAGACACGCCCATGTAAAACAGCACCATTAGAGGTAATCATGCTTCCTCCAGAAGATACGGTCATATTGTTCGTTATACAACCGCTGTAAATAATAAGAGAGCCACCTGAACTGACGGTTGTCTGAATCATTGAACCGCCATTCCAGCAATTAAAATTTCCGCCTGACATGATGGTTGTCTGTTTTGCGATTCCGCCACTATTGATTATAACTTTACCACCGGAACTGACGGTTGTTTGAATTATAGTGCCACCACTTGAAACATTAAGCATTCCTCCCTGAATGGCAATCGTTTCATTTGCTATGCCTCCTTCAAAAACACAAAAATATCCTCCATATCCCATCGTAACGGTTGTTTGGTCCGCTACGCCACCGCTATAGACAAAAAGAAAGCCACCTCTACTGACGAGTGTCGCAACAGCAGTCGTTCCCGAATGTAGCGTGGCACTTCCATTGAACAAGACGATACCAGAGAAGCAGTTTGGTGTAAATGTTGCTACCGCGCCATTTTCAATAGAAATAAATCCACCGTTTTCAACAATTTCCAAGACCTTGCCGTCATCGCAGACATGAAGGCTACCACCTGAATTGACGGTCATCCCATTCACTATGCCGCCATCATAGATACAAAGACTCCCCCCCGAATTAATAGTCATCCCATTCACTATGCCGCCATTCTCCACAAAGACACAACCAAATGAATTGACAATTGTTCCGCTGGCCACACCGCCGCTACAAACTTCAAGCCTACCACGAGAATTGAGTATTGTGGAAACAGCTGTCGTTCCCGAATGCAGAGTGGCGCTTCCATTGGACAAGACGATATCAGAGAAGCAGTTTGGCGTGAATGTGGCTTCCGCACCATCCGCGATATAAACATATCCTCCAGCTTCCATGATTGTCATGGCAGCTCCTCCACGGGATACTCCAAGATACCCTCCACTGACAATCGTGTCGTTTGCTGTTCCACCGCTATGGACAACAACTCTACCGCCTGAACTAATGGTCGTCTGGTTCGCCATGCCACCGCTATAGACATTAACACTACCACCTGAACTGATGGTTGTCTCTTTTACGATACCGCCATTATGGATAGAAATGTAACCGTTGATTTTTGTTCCGATCGCAATGCCACCGCTCTCGACACCAATTACACCTCTCAAAACGTTTGTGTTGCTAATTGTTCCGAAAACATCAACATCGCCACCAGAAACAATTGTCCCATCCGCTATTCCGCCACTAAAAATATGCGCATAACCGCCTGAAACAATTGTCCCGTTAGCCATTCCGCCACAAGACACATAAACATGGCCTCCAGAAGAAATGATTGTTTCATTCAATACACCATTGTCTTCGACGTAAACAGTACCACCTGAACTGACGTTTGTCTCACTTGCTATACCGCCATTATAGATATAAACATAGCCGCGTGAACTGACATTTGTCTCATTTGCCACTCCGCAACTATGGATAAAAACAATGCCATCTGAACTGACAGTCGTTTTGTTTATAATTCCACCTATATTAGAAACATGGCCGTGATCACTGACAGTCATATCGCTTGCCGTTCCGCCACTGGAAATATAAATGGTACCGCCAGAAACAATTGCCCCGTTCACCACGCCACAATGGGAAACATACATACAACCGATATTAAAAACCATTGTCGAGTTTGCTACACCACCTTGGGAAACATAAACACTACCGTATGCTGAAACAATTGTCCCATTCGCCGAACCACCGTTGTAGATAAAAAGATCTCCATAAGGATTAACAGTTATTGAAACAGCAGTCGTCCCTGAATGTAACGTAGCTCTCAACGTACTGACAATCACATTAGAGAAGATGTTTGGGGCAAATGTGACTTCTGCACCATCTTCAATTCTTACATATCCACCAGCTTCTTTGATTCGAAGGGCCGTGCCGCCGCTATTGACTTGAATAAAGCCAGATACATTGACTATTGTATCCGCCATACCATCTCTATAAATACGAAGACTGCCATCATTGATGGTCGTTGAAATAGCAGTTGTTCCAGAATGCAAAGTAGCTATGGAAGATGAAATTATAAAATTGGATAAAGTGTTTGGTACAAATGTGACTTCAGTGTTGTCTTCAATATAAACATATCCGCCATCTTCCATGATTTGCAGTGCACTGCCACCTTTTAGAACATAAATGCTACCGCCAGATTTGACAGTTGTATTGCTTGCCATTCCACCATTTGCAATACGAATCTGACCATTTGCATTTATAGTTGTCGAAATTGCGATACCACCACTTTCAACCACCCCCAAATACCCACTTTCATTGACAGTTGCTGAATTCGCAATACCACCACTATAAACAAGCAGATAACCATGAGCATTGACAGTAGTATCATTCGCAGTGCCTCCATTGGAAACACGGAGATACCCACTTGATTTGACGGTAACATTGTTCGCGTATCCACCATCCAGATAAACTGACCCTTTTGAATTGATATCAATATCATCAACGGAGGCATTATTTAAAATTCTTAGTACGCCTTTTGAATTGATAGTTGTTGAACTGATATATCCTCCCTCATAAACCTCCACTTCCCCGTAGTCAACGGCAGAAACCATGGTGCCATAGACTTCGACTATCTGCTCTTGGGAGACAGTGCGGCCGATGTCTGTCTCACCTGAAGAGATGATTATTCTGTTGTTGGCCACAATATTTGAAACGTTATAGCTTGCCGTTGCCGAGTTGCCGGCTGAATCCACCGCGAGAAACTCCACCGTCCCGTTCGTTCTTATCACGGCGCTGTCCACATAGTCCTGCCATGCGCCGCCGTTGGTTCGGAACTGCTTTTTGTCAATCGACACATCGTCACTGAAAACAGCCGTCAATGTCACAGGCGATTCCGTTTCTTCTGTTGTGTTTGCCGTAATTTGGGTGATCATCGGCTTCACCTTGTCGATGTTCGACACCACATAGCTCGCTTCTGTTATATTCTCAGCCGCGTCCTCCGCGATGAAATATACGATGCCGTTGGCGGTCATTTCCACACCGTCCACATAGTCCTGCCAATCGCTGTCGTTTTTGCGGAACTGCTTTTTCACGAGTGTCGTGTTGTCATCGAACACCGCCGTCACCTTAACATTGGTATTTGTCGGACTGGTGATATCCGCCGAAATCTGCGTGATTTCCGGAGCCTCCTTGTCGATGTTTGCCACTGTGAAAGACGCCGTCGCCGTGTTGCCCGCTTCATCCTCTGCCCGGAACTTCACCGTCCCATTTGACTGCACGAGGGCAACATTTTCATAGTCCTGCCATTCGCCACCGTCTATCTGGAACTGCCTGACCGTCACCGCCACGTTGTCGCCGAACACAGCCGTCACCTTCACATCGCGATTTGTCGGGTTCGTGACATCCGCCGAAATCTGCGTGATTTCCGGAGCAATCTTGTCGATGTTCGTCACTTCGTATTGTGTCTTCCCTTCATTGCCATCGGAATCCACGACCTTGAAATGGACGGTGCCATTCTGCTCCATCTCCACGCTGCCACTATAGGCCTGCCAATCGCCGTCATCCCTCCTGAATTCCATTGTGGCAACATCAACATCTTCCGGCACGATGAGCGTCACTTTCACATTGTGGTTCGTCATCGCGGTAATGTCGGCCTCAGCCTGCAAGCCCATTGTATTCAAGATGTTCGACACTGTATAAGATGCCGTAGCCGAATTGCCAGCTGTGTCCGTTACGAGGAACTCCACCGTCCCGTTCGTTGTCATGACTGCGCCGTCCACGTAGTCCTGCCAATCGCCGCCGTCGATTCGGAACTGCTTGGCTGCAACTTCCACGTCGTCGCTGAAAATCGCTGTCACCCTCACTGGCGACTCTGTCTCTTCCACAATATCCGCTGAAATCTGCGTGATTTCAGGAACAATTTTGTCGATATTCGTAACGGTATAGTGTCTTTCGGAAATATTGCCGGCTGTATCCTCCGCCTTGAACGTGAGCTCGCAGTTGGCTGAAATGGTGAAACCCGCATCGCTATAGTCAAGCCATTGCCCGTCATTAATCCGGTATTGCCTTGATTTGATAGCCACGTCATCTGAATAGACCGCGAAAACCTTGATATCCTCTTTTGTTATCTTCCGTTCAGTGAAGGCCAATTGCGTAACGACGGGTGCGGTCTTGTCGATATTGTTGACTTGATACTGCTCCTCCGTCTCGTTGCCCGCTCTATCAATAGCCTTGAATGTTATGACGCCGTTCTGGTCCATGGGAACTCCGTCATCATAATTCTGCCATTCGGTATCATCGATGCGGTATAGCCTTGAAGCAAGTCCCGATTCGTCCGTGAAATCGGCCGTCACACGGACATTGCTGTTTGTGGTTGTTACTATGTTTGGACTTATGTTTTGGATGACTGGAGCATTCTTGTCGATATTCGAGACGACATAGCTAGTTTCCGTCTTGTTGCCCGAAGTATCCGTCGCTTGGAAATACACCGTGCCGTTTTCCGTCATGGTCACGCCTGTTTCATAATGCTGCCATCTTCCGTCATTGATTTTGTATTGCCGGTTTTTAATGGCTACATTGTCCGTAAAGTTGGCTGTGACGGTGACATCGCCATTTGTCCAGTTGTTTTGATGTGAAGTAATAGTAATGCCAGGAGAGGTGGTATCTCCATTATTACCAGAAATGTAAAACATCAAATACTGACCCTTTTGGTATAATTCATAAGAAACTCCCCTTACCCAGATTGATTCGTTCAAAGACAGTTTTCCCAGTATTTCATCTTCGCTACTCTTAATAGTAATGGAACCATCGAAATTACCATCATAGTATTTTGCAAGACAATAATATCCAACTGCACCTTCCCTACACAGAATACTAAAGGAGGCACCTTTGAATTTTTCAAAATGAGATATACGGGGATCACTCAGATTGCTTGCTAGTTCAGATAAATCAAAGACCACTTGCAGTTCTTGAGCATCGCTTGGGAGCACGGGCTCACCAGTCAATATATAGGCTGATCCAGCCACGGAAAGTACACCAGAAATATACGCCCCATCTTCTAAAATCAACCGCGATCGGCTGCCGATGCTGCATGAATTGAGTACACCACCTGCTTCAACCTGCAAATAATCCTGCTCATCTCCCTCGCAAATGTATCCAATTCCTGTGCCACCACTTTTAATAATTGCTTCAGCGTTGTATAACACAGTATTTATGGCCGTTCCCCCTGATGAAATATACTGCCCCCCTACACAGTTAATTACATTATAATCATTCCTGCTTCCCATGTTTTGAAGAATGGTATCTTGGGCAATTCCTCCCTCGTAAATGACTTGGCTTCCTCCATATTCAATGATTGCATCGGTTACTGTCGCTCCATCGGCAACTGTCAGCAATCCCCCGCTTGATACAATGATCTTTGATTCAATCTCTCCACCTACCAACGACAGTTGTGATAATTCCTGTGCTGCCCCAATGATAAATTCATCGGAAATCGCCTCTTCATGAGAAAGGACATTGAACGATTTCGTCACCATGTTTTCAACATTGACAACTTCTCCTTCTGAATTCTTCTCTTCCTTTCTCAGAACAACCGTATGACTGCCAGCTGTCAGTTTTCCGATATTGATGTTAATTTTCCCTGCATTTTCTTCATACCCCAGCGACGGGAAATCATAGTCGGCATATAGTTCATCATCAACAAAAATGACGGCAGAATAATCTGTATTCTCTAGATTATCCCTATTGCTTATATAGAAGTTCACATAAATGTCTTCATTATCCAATATCCGTCTAGAATCAAGACTATACTGCTGAGTGCTGTCTCCGTGGTTGTTTATGATTACCATATCTCTCCAACCTGCAATCCTGTAGTATGCCGTCTCGCTGACGTTTCCTGCTGCATCCCGGCTTCTCGCCGCTATTGTGCAGACTTCCCCTACGACGATGCTTCCCGTGTATTCTTCCCACCCTCCACCGTCAATTGAATACTCCCCGTAAACGGTCTCTTCGTCATAATCCACCGTGATCGTCACATATCCCAAGGCATGGCCGATGACGTCCGCTGTAAATGTCGGTTTTTCCGGAGCTTCCTTGTCGATGGCGGAGACATAAGCCTCTGCCACATCGGAATAATTGCCAGCGACATCCATGCTGCGGAAATACACCATGCCGCTTTGTTCGAGCGTGACTCCGTCGCCATATTCAAACCATGTGCCTGACTCCGTCAGTTCATACCGTCCGTCTACGATTTCATACGTGGACGAATAGTCCAAAGAATACTGGTTCAAGACCGAATCCTCCGCGAAATCCGCGTATATTGTGACATTCTGGTTGGTCGGAACCATGGGAAGGGAACGGACAACGGGTGCGTCTGGAGGAGTGGTGTCTAGATCGGCATTTGCACCTTCTACATTCACATCCAGCCATAATGCGTTGCCGTCCAATGACAAACTGAAACTCGCCAAGGGCGTCACAATTGTGTCATTGACCGCCAGTGAATACAGGAAGGCGTCTTCAGTGCTGAACAGGAACACTTTGCGGCTGTAGGAGGAAACATCCTTCGCGATTCTGTACCGTCCTGTCTGGAGTTCGCCGGTGATGTCGATGTGGAAGTCTGTCCAGTCCAGTTTCTCATAAGTTCCGTTGTAGTCGGCATCCAGAATGTCGTCCAGTTCCAGAAAGACTTCATTGGCATGGGAGACGGCTTCGGAAGAGATGATTTTTTGCTTTCCGTTTCCGTCATTCGCATCGATATAGCGGATGGAGACGGTTTCGCCGCAGTCCAAGTCAAAGCCAATGTAGTTTTCCAGATGGCAGTCGAACGAAAAGCCTCCGGAGAATATGCCTTCGATTTCCGTCTCCTCCAGAAAGACATAGACGCCTTCAGGATGGTTGTCCGTCGTGATTCTGATTTCGACAACGTCGTTTTCGCCCCCTGCCAGTAAATTGGCGTCCGTATCCGCTAGGAGGATTGAAAAATCGCTGTCGTCCCATGTGACGTTCTGCTTGGAAACGAAAAGCACGGCTTCGCCGACCGTCACGGAGGCATCTCGCTCAATGTCAATGGAATAAGTCGTCCCCGGATCGTCCAAGACATAACGCTTTCCGTCGCGTCCGATGAAGATGTTCTGTGAATTCACCTCTATTTTCTCTACATCTTGCGAATCGATTCGATATATTCCCTGCATCGGTCCTATCCCCGATGCAGGCAGTATGATGTTGTAACCACCGAAGGATATATCATCAAGACAGAAGCATATCCATCCTTGTTTGGCATCCAAAGACGTTGTTAATTTCCCGTTGACGACCATGTATTTCACCTGATTGACGCGGGCGACTGATTCAAATTCCTGATCTGTGAAATTATACAGAACATCTGGTACAAGATCGCCATCCAGATCCAAGGCACGAATGCTTTTCCCGTAGCTTGAACCGTCCGTGCTGACAAGGTCACCAGTACCAAGAAGAGTAGGAGTTGTGCCATTCCATGCTTTACACCATAAATTGTATAAATCATTGACTATATAATGAGCTGTAATAGCTCCTGCTGCCACCTCTCCTGCCACTCCTCCTGCTGCTACCGCGATAGATTCGATTATCATCCTGTACTTTTCGGGAATGAATTTCCTTGTTATTTTATATCGTTCGCAAACTTCTAAAAGTGCCCCAATGAAAACTCTTGAATTTTCCGTTGAGAATCGTTTGGCTATGAGGGAAGCCACTCCTACAAAACCGCCAGAAAGCATTAGGCAGAAACGTGCATAACTTGCGTCAAATGTTTCGGGGGTAGCCATATAGGAAAAATTATCAGATGCCAATTCTTCCAAACTCAATTGGCGAATATCTTTCTTTGTTGCCAGCAACCTTTCAGTAATATGCTTGTATATTAAATAGTCTATTGGTCCACTTCCCCAACAGTCTGGATTATAAACCAAATATACATTTTCCATGGAATTGGTAGAACCAACATAGTTTCTCCCTGCCATGGATACCAGATCACCACTATTGACATAATGCGTAACCTTGTTGGCTTTACAATCTGAAAATGATTTTCCTACTCCCGGAGAGTTGAATGTCACAAGCTGATCTATATCTGCAGTTGTGGATGCAAACATTTGGGCTAATGCACCACCAAGACTATGCCCAGTAATGGATAGTGAATAACCTTCATTCCTTGACTCGTTTAGCCAAATCTGCGCCTCCGTGGTAGCAAAAGAAGTCGAAAACTGATTGTATCCAATCCCCTGTGGAGCTAAATCAGAAAGTATATCTTTCCCGATAAACTTGACACCAAATCTAGTTATTCCCGGATCGATAATCATCATTGGATTGATTGTTATTCTTGGTTCAAAAATCTCATTTGTCCCACGACATACTAAAATTGCATTGCCATTATACTCATATATATTTCCGCTATTATCACATTGTTTTAAACCAGCAGCCCAAAAACCTGATTCAGAGTCATAAAAAACCTGATCAACTTTGAACCAATAGACACTACCGCCTTCTGTAACTTCATATCCATATATTGAATTTTGCGTAATGTCATTATACGCTAAGAATGACAAGTACTCCAAGACTTCGTCTGGAACAGATGACATAAATGCAAAACTAGCAGTAGCTTCGTTGTTCTCCTCCGATATCTCCTCAAGCTTATCTTTCGAATCCAACACGACGCGAATCGTATGGTCACCGACAAGTTGATGAACATCATTGTATCTCAAACATTGTTTTATGTCGGATGCACTTAATATAATTTCCGTTGGTTTAGCAGTTGTCCTGGCATCAATTGACATGGTATAGGTTTTATATTCTATATCATCAATAAATACTGTATAGGAGAATTTGCCTGTAGCTGTATCACTTATATTTTTAGCAGCAAACGACAAATAGATTTTATCGTTCATTCCAAAAGAATTACAAGCTTCGCCATGGCGTTTATAGGAGAGTTTTGGTTCTTGGTCAAAGCAAACATCTGTAAGCTCATATCCATCGATAATACTTAGTGTCACATTTTGATTAATCAGCAATAGCTTATAAGTTCTATTCCCATGAACAAAAGATTGGCCAATGGAAAGATTCCCCCATACATTCCCATTTATGCCCTTTACAGAAATAGTTCCAGTGAAAGATGTTGTATTGATTAATCGATATTCGCCCAAAGGCTGATGGAGAGAGGCTGTTACTGAAAAATTATTACAATTTAAAACATCAGATAAAGATGTAGTAGAATAAAAATACCCATATGTTGATTCCCCTGTATTAACATTAATAATCTCTTTTGGAATACATTTATCAGTTGTAAGTAAAGGATTCTTTTCTTTGCCTGATAAATTCAATATCTCAAAATTTATTTCCGCTTTCGATGCATCAACGATTGTCCCTCCTTTTAATTCTCCATCTTTTAAATACCCCCATCTTTTAAAATCTAGACTTCCCCCTTTTTTGATTATAATATCATCTTCTAATTGTATTGTATAATTATCATGTGTTTCTATGCTACAAATACCATTAATTGTTATATCTTTAACAACACAATCGCATGAATATGTAGTTATTGTTGCTTTCCCATCTTTAAACACCTTAAGATTTTCTATATGTTGAGTATCAGTAATTTGTGCTGATCCACCACTACATACTGAAGTATTTATAATATTATTAGCTTTTGAAACTGCAAGAGACGTAAGATTAAGAATTTGTAATTTACTAATATTAGAGCAATTACTTATAGTACAATACAAATATTCAAAACCAATCCTATACTCCCATATCATATTATTAAAACGTTCATATGGAATACCAATAACCAATTCATCTATCTCATCAATATTATTAACATAAAATCTTGTTCTATACCCTTCGACCGTAACATTATTTATTTTATGTATATTTGAGTCATTTTCGTTTAATATCTTAAGCGTTGCACCATTTTTTACAATCAAATTCTCTATAACTGTTCCATCAGTAAAACGCCACTCCTCATTTCCACTATCAAATAAGATTTGAGTCCCTGTTGTATAGCTTTCAACAGCTGAATCAACCGATTGTATTCTCAATGTTTCATTAGAATTAGAAACTAGATCTCCGAAATACAATTCATGTCTTTTTTTAGCAACATTTACATCATGATCTAACCCCTCGACAAGCTGTCTAGCCTCAAATTCAATGGCAGACGTAACTAATTCAAGAGAGGCACCATAGCCAAGCATGACAAAGGCATTGTCATTATGTTTTTGATTGCCTGTGTCAATTGTCTCCGTAATAGCAATAATAGAATTCGATGCGGATAACCCCAAAGGCACGATAAAAGAATATGTTTCACCTATGAATATTGTGGAATAATCACCGTTTTCAGGCGCTTCTGATACAAAAAGAACATCATCATCGAACAGTTCATTTAGAGCATCAATGATGATTGTTATTTCAGATGTAGAATAGAACGAATTTTGTATCGTTACATTCTCGATCGTTGCGTTATCCCCATTGTATGACGTCTGAGCCCCGTCAAAATCCAAAAAGATGATTTGCTGCGGAGCAGAAGCCCTTGTCATTTCAGGGACTATGGTCTGTACACCACTATTCATCATGAGGAGCTCTTCTGACATCTCTAGGATTCCTTATATATTCTTTGATTTCAATTTATTGTCTATCAGATTCACAAAAATTCCACCACTTTTTACGGCAAAGATCCTGCCGTAAACGCATAAATCCAGTAACCAAGGCCGGGTTTCAGGGTATCCGTCAATTTGAAATGGCCATTATCCCAGAAAAAGGCGTTGTAGCCATCCGTTGGCAAGTTTTTTTCCTCTTGTACCCCTATGAGATTCCATCCCTGTCGCAACGGACGGTCAGCGGGTGTTTCATCACCCAAGTCCCAGAATACCTGTGAATTGCGAGAAAAAATCCAATAGGCGTATCCAGCTTCGATGACATCGGTTCGGATATAGGCGTTGACTTTTTCATCATAGCGCCAAGCCCCCGTGCCCGCCAGCTTGTCTTCATCGCTCCTACCGGGCTTGTGGAGAAACGACACAAGATTCCATCCTGGAACCAGTTGTATCCTTCCATCATATCCAGACTTCAGGATTTCAATATATACGACAAAACTTGCAGTTTTGTCAGTTGGATTTTCCAACAACAGCTCTCCTGTCGCCTCAAACGGCATGGCATTAGTCTTTTTGTCTTTTTCATAAATCAATGTGGTTCGCCCTGTTGTGCTTGAGGTCCATGAAATGGTCGCCTGAGACTTGGCGGGCATATCCACCACCATGCTCCATCTCTGGTTTTCCGCGTATGGAACCACGCATGTCTTCATCCTGATGGGGGAACCGTTTTCCGTCACACCATTGATATATGCAATTTCCGTGATGTCTGGGGCGTTCACCGGCGGAAGCGGCTCGTCTTCAACGGCTGAAAAATAAACTGACGCCCCAGCTTGCTCACGTAATGCAAGGGCATAATGGACATTGCTTGCGGTCCATCTGACAGTCAGGTTGGCTTGGAACAATTCCTGTCCGCAGACGATTGAACACAATGCTAGAAGGCATGCAAGCGTCTTTTGCATTATCTCTTTTTCTTTCATAGTCTGCTCCCAAATGGTCGCCGCCCTTGAAAAAGCCAAAGGCGGCAGCCATCAACCAGAAATCATTTATCTAATGATGAAAATCCAGTATCCCTTGCCACTGACGGGCGTGTCATCCGTCACATCCCGATAGCCATCATCCGTCCATTCCTGAATGAAGCAGGTACCTTCCGGCCACGAAGCGACATCGCCAATCGGGGCTATGACATTCCAGCCATACGTCGAGGTGACTTCGCCCCAGCCAGTTTCGTATGCAAGGAACGGGAAGGCGTTGACTTCCAAACTTTTCGCCGTCTCGCTATAGATCCAGTAAACCACGCCAGGCTTCAATTCCGTGGCTAGTTCGTATTCGCCGAGCGAATTGATGAACATGGGTTCGCAGTCCAGCAACGTCTGGAGACCATCACCTTGAAGATTACCCTGCAGACCGACCATGTTCCAGCCTTTAGCCAGCGTGTAGGTCTGCTGGACAGCCTTCACGGACAGCACTTCCAAGCTGATCTGTTCCGCAGTATTGCTCTCGTTCTGATACGGGATGACTGTCTGCTCCATGCTGTCGCAAACCAAAACGCCGTCACGGAAGAACTTCAAGCACCAGTCGTCGCCGCTCTGCAACAGGGAGCTGACTGTTATTTCAATCGATGACTTCGCGGGAACCGTGAAGTCCAGCGTCCAAACCGCGTCCGAAATGGGCTTGACACTCCGCAGATAGCCGTCCTGCGTTTTGAAAACGTCTGTCGAAGCAGCCTTCACCGCCGAAGATGCCTTGCCGCCGCCAACCAACTGGACATTACCAACAGTGCCGTTGCCGAACGCGATGGACACATCCTGACGGAAGGTGAATTCATCAGTGCCTTCAAACACCGCCGTCAAAGTCACGCCCTTGGCGGGCATCGTGAAGGTGAAGGAAGCTTTTCCGATTTCTCCGACCGCCACATCCGTGCTCTGCCAACGGACGAACGTCTTGCCGCCGATGGTACCGGCCGTAACCGTGACCTGTTCACCGGCCTTATAGCCCTGCTGGGTTGTATTGCCATCGATGATGGTCGTCACGACATAGTCGAACTCATGCGACATGGAGACGGCATTAGCCGGCATGGCGAAAGTCGCGGGATTCTGTGTTGCGTCCGCCAATGTCACGCCTGTGATATTCGTCCATTTAACGAATGCCGTACCTTCAGCCAACGCCGCCTCGACCGTCACATTGGCAGAAGGCGCATAATAGCCTTGAAGCGTTCCATCAACTGTGACAGCATATTTGAAGGAGGCCGTCATGACGACAGCCTGTGAAGGCATGACGATGGTCGGCGATTTGGCTGACGCTTGTGAAGACGTCAGCGTGAGGCCCGTGGCCGTCCATTGATTGAATTGCGTAACACCGTCCGTCTCTGTGGCCGTGATTGTGACAGATTGACCAGGCGTGTAGTAATTTCCGGTCGGTGTGCCGCCGTTGACCGTCAGCAGATACTGGTAGGACGTCGTCAGCTCGACGAAGTTTGCAGGCATCGTGAAAGTAAGCACCTGTTTCGCCGCATCCGTATTGGAGAGCGTCAGGCCCACAGCGGTCCACTTGTTGAATTTGCTACCTGCAGGAAGAGGCGCTGTAATTGTGACTGTTTCGCCAGGTGCATGTGTTTCTTTTTCTGTCCCATCGACTATGACAGCGTATTTGTAGTTAGCCTTGACAGTCACATTGGCCTCAATCATGTTGAATGAGGTACTGCTCTTGGTAGCATCGGCGAACGTGATATTCTGTTCGGACGTCCATTTGTCAAATGTGGCGTTGGGTTTGTTGGTATCCGCCGTAATGCTGATAGAAGTACCGGCGATGGCGGAAGACGGATTCGCCGTCCCATCAATGGCCTCGATTGTATAGAGTCCGTCAAAATTGGAGGTCAGCATAACGGCGTTTTCTGGCATCGTGATGGTTACAGGATTCGCCGTCTTCTGGGCCGTCGTGAGGGTGATTCCCGTCGCTGTCCAATTCTTGAATACATGGGTCGCATCCACTGTTGCCGTGACAGTCACCGACGCATCTTTTTCATAATAATTTCCCGAAGGCGTACCGCCAGTGACTGTCAACTGGTATTTAAAGACGGCAGTCAGCGTCACTGCGTTCTTCGGCATCGTGAAATTGACCGTCGCGGTGTTGGCGACCGTCACACCCGTGGCGGTCCATTTGAAGAACTGCGTGCCAGACGCAACCGTAGCGGAGACGGAGACATTCGCGCCTTCCGCATAGTAACCGCTTCCCGTGCCGCCGTTGACCGTCAACTGGTACTTGAACACAGCGGTCAGCGTCACAGCGTTCTTCGGCATCGTGAATGTGACGTTTGCATTGTCGGTGACCGTCACCCCTGTGGCTGTCCATTTGAAGAATTGCGTGCCAGATGCGACCGTAGCGGAGACAGAGATATTCGCGCCTTCTGCATAGTAACCGCTTCCCGTGCCACCGTTGACTGTCAACTGGTATTTGAACACCGCAGTCAACGCAACGGCTTTCTTCGGCATCGTGATGGTCAAGGGATTCGCCGTCGTCTGGGCCGTCGTAAGGGTGATTCCCGTGGCGGTCCACTTGAAAAACTGTGTGCCTGTCGCGACTGTAGGAGTTACGGAAATGTTTTCACCTTCCGCGTAGTAGCCACTTGCAGGCGTGCCTCCATTCACTGTCAACTGGTATTTGAACACAGCCTCCAGATTCACGGCGTTCTTCGGCATTCTAAATGTTACGGTAGAGGTGTTTGCAACCGTCACGCCCATAGCAGTCCATTTAAAGAACTGCGTCCCATCGGCGACTGTCGCCGTCACTTCGATCTGGTCGTCTGGTTCACAATAAACGGGGGTACCAGCTGTGACATTTGTCGCAACACCATTAATTTTGACAGTGGCATTGGAAACAGTCAGCGGATAAGAGAAAATTGCCTCGATTGTCTGGTCATGACCGGGCATCGTGAAAGTGGCTGGCGTTGCATTGGCAAGAGAGAGGGCGGGCGTCGTCGTCCAGCGGACAAACCGCGCGCCTGTAGGGACAGCGGCGGTTACGGTCACAGATTTTCCTGCCTCTACAGGAGATGCGGTGTTCGCCGTCGCCTCCTTCAATGTCAGTACATATTTCTTTCCTTTTGCCGCACGAATCGTGTAGGTCACTGTTTTGACACTCGCCCCCGTATTCGCGACGGTCAGTTTTGAGGTTGATTCCATATCAATGACAGCCGTTGGATTGTCATTGTCATAAATAACGTATTCCCAAGCTCCATCGCCTGCGTCCTGCGAATTCGTCCAATTGCCCCATGTCACAGTGGCGGTAGAGTTGGCCGGCACTTTCACCTTCAGCGTCCAGCTCATGGTCTCAGCCAATGCGTGCACATCCGTCTTCAACGACTGCGAGACATTGTTGGCGTCCAAAGCCGTGAAATACGCCTCGGTGTAAACACCCGGAGCGGCGGGTGTCGCGACTGGCACATCTTCCGAAGCATTGAAAAGGTCGCTTGCACCATTGTCGGCAGCGGCAACCAGAGCATAATTGACCGTTGAATTCGTCCAAGCGACATTCATTTTCAGTTCCGCGGCATGAGATGCGCCTTGCTCCGGATATGTCGTGTCCGCGATTGAGAATTCAAGCTCGTCAACATCTGTAAAATAGGAGGCGTCAATGCACTTGACGGTGATGTTGTCCGTAAGGCCAGACGTGGGGGCCGTTAACGTATAGTTAATGACACCTGCAGCTTTCCTCCAATCTTTGCCTTCCAGCTCAATTGCAAAAAATCCCGTATATGGATCTTCGTCATAGATGGCTGTCCATCCAGTTGGAAGTTTTTCCTTAATCAACACACCATTGACTTTGTCCCAGTCGGTAACTTGAAGAGTTACATTCAATGTCTCGCCTGGACCATACGTGCCTGTTATGGTACGCGTTACACTAAAGTCCAATGCCCATGCCATACCTTGTGCCATAATCAGCAATAACACAACGAACGAAAACCAACCATGTTTTTTCATTTGTTTTGTCTCCTTGTTATAACTAATATTTCAAAACAATTATTCTGTTTTTGGAATCAAACTGCTGCCATCCCATGTATATTCCCCAAGTTCACTGGTATTAATAACGGAAAATACAGGTCGTTTATAACTATTATATTCTACGGCTCTAATTCTTCCGTCGCCATTCGCATCCGCTGCGTATATCAGCGTGGCACATAATTCATCCATAGGTAAGGTGTCAACACCATTCCAAAAGTAATAACCCATTTCGCTTCCATTCACAATTTTGAAAGCTAGACGCTTATAGTTATTATATTCTACAGCTTTGATACGACCATCACTATTTCTATCTGCCGGATGATAAATGCTTACCGTCTTCAAGGAAAGCTGTACGGGGGCGTCAGAACTTCCGATTTCACCGTTCGACACGAACAGTAGTTTTTCCGTAATATCTTTCACCTCACCGCTATTAGACTCCAGCAACTTCATCGTCATGCCACTTGCTGTTTTTGTCTGGGAATAAACGGTTACCACATACAATTTCAAGTTCTCCACCGTCGAAACTTCACCAAGACCGCAACATGTCCCGTTGCTGTCAAAGACTGCAAGCACACTTTTGTTGTTGTTCAAGAACGCTCCGTCTGCATCCTTGACCTGTCCGCACAATATCATGCTGTATGCGTATCCTACAGGCACCACCCAGTCTTCAGGCAATTCCACTATCAAAGCCGCCTTGGCATTGAAGACCATGCATAGTGTAACCACTACCATTAGTTTTTTTATTGGTATTTTCATCGTTTTTCCCTTTACACCCTTGAAGCATTTGTTCTTGAACTGCTATGTGGTTTGAAAAAACACAAAAATGAAGACTCTTCAGAGTTCAGTCTATTAATTCTGACCTTTGTTTTTATTCTTAATTTGCTATTGGTTTGAACGTCGGAATCTTCTTGATGGTCGCGATGACCTGTTCGGCGGAGATGAGGCGTGTGCATTCGAACTGGCGGTCGTCGCCCTTGTGGCGGGGGCACCAGAGGAAGTCGAAGTGGTCGAAATTCTCCCGCATGTCGTTCCAGCAGGAGTGGCAGGTGTGGTAATTGATGATACGGTATGGCGTATGGAATTCATTCGTGGGATGTGTGAAACCGCTGATCATCACCAGCGGGACCTTGCAGCCCCACGCCACCCACGACAGGCCGCTGGACAGGCCGATGAAGAAGTCTGCGTCCTTTATCAGATTGACACGTTCCTGCAGCGGGATGTCGCCCGTGAAATCCTCCGCTCCCCATGGGATGTAGTTCCAATGAAGTCCCGTGCCGTGGACTTTCTCCTTGTCGATGCACAGGACGCGGTATCCGTTGTCTTTCAGGAACTTGACGACGGTAATCCAGCCGAACGGATTGTTCCAGTATTTCGCCTGGGAGGACGACTGCGCCGCAATGCAGACGTACTTTTCTTTGATCTGCCGCGGTGCGGAGAGGTTGAAGCGCGGCGGCAGGTCGTTCAGATCGTCTCCGTCGAGGCCGAGAATGTAGCCCGCCGTGCGGTGGAGGCCGATGTAGCGGAAGTCGATGGGCTGGTTGTCCACGTCGCTCTTGAAGAACAGCCCCATGTAGTAAGATGCGTAGGGTTTGTACTTTACAGTGTTCTCCGGGGCGATGAACGTGATGTTTGGATACTGGTCTTTTACGAGTGTCGCGATCCACGGCGTCATGACGCAGATCAACTTGCAATGATGCTTCAGCTGGAAACGTTCCACGTAGGAGAACCATCCGATGCTGTCTCCAATCGTGCCGACGGGCAGCTGCACCATGACCTCCTTGTCACGCAAGTCCATGTCATGCTGGAAGATGGGCTTGTCGTTGCCTTTTTCGTGGATGATGAGACGGAACCTGATGTAGAACTTCTTGACGGACGTCACGAAGGCTCCGGGCACCGTGTCGTTGCTGTAGAGGACGACGCCGGTGTCGATGTCCATGAACGTCACATGGTACGTCTTCCCGTTGTGCGGGAAGAGGATGCGGATGCCGTGGTTGAAATCGAACTTGATGCCTTCCACGGCGTCCAGCACGGGGATCTGCGGGATTTCACCATAGATGGACTTCTGGGCGCCCTCCGGCCGCTTCTGGCCTGGCGCAAGATCCGGATCGCCCGTCGATTTGGGCGGCCCGGACGGCGCGGCGACGGGGGTGGAAGCAGGCGCGGCGGTGTTGACGCTGATGTCGCCGACAGGAGCGCCAAAGTTCGGGTTGATGGTGAAATCCGGCATGACTATTCCTTAAATGAGTAATGAGTAATGAAAAAATCCAATTACTGGCCACTGACCACTAGCCACTGACCACTGACCACTGGCCACTGGCCACCGGCCGCGTGGGAGCGCAGCCCTCCCAGCCACTAGCCACTGACCACTAATCACTCGTTTTTCTTCAATACGCCTGCTTCGACAAGTTTGTCGATAAGCTGCTGCATGGAGTTGAAAGCGGCGAGAAAGCCCTGCGGAGGCATGATGATACGCGTTGAGGCTTCTGGAATCGGAGCCTGCCCTTCTTCCTGTGGTTGAAGCGTAACAAAATCGAAACGGACCATGCCGCCAACGAAATGGATCTGACCGATACCGTCTGCGAAGATTTCTTTTTTCTTGTCTGCCATAATGATACCTTTGTGTTGTTGTGAAGATCTTATTATATAATGGAATAGGAAAAATTAATAACTTAGCGATTCTTCATGTATTGTCAAATCGTAATGAAGAGTTCTTTGGAAGACATTGTGACGTGTTCTCGCGCAATCGTGACACAGAAAGGCGATTTATGTCAAGGCATTTTTTTCGCGACGAGTATGTCAATAGATGTTTGCGTATTGCGCATAATCGCGGGCGGGAGGGTCCCGCTCCTGCGGAATCGCCGTGCGAAAGCACGGCTTGTCAAACATGTTTTCGCGCGACGATTGTGTTAATGATTGTTTGCGCGGATGCGCAAACGGTCCCGCAGGAGCGGGCCCCTCCCTAGCCGCCGTTATGATATTCATCGCCGCATGTCAAGGGGATATTTTTGCACAGAAAACATGTCAATAGATGTTTACACGATTCGCAAACGATCCCGCAGGAGCGGGCCCCTCCCATGCGACCGTCGCGAGATTTATTGCAAGGAAGTAGCGAGGCCGTCTCTGTCATATTCAAGGGCGAGGACGTCCTCGCTACGCCTTTACTGATACGACAGTCCGTAGTTGTCTGAATATGGTGGATTGCCCTGCCGCGGACCGAATGGATATTTCGTATTACCAGGGAAATACCACTGCACGCCATCTGCCAGATCATGACCGCCGTTTGTTACGGCATAATGGATTTTCACATGGCCCACATGGCCGTCCGCATAGGCGGCATTGACACTTCCGTCATGTCGGAAAGCAAACTCCTTCAATGAGT